>Ga0308410_1000503_pt1 | contig 21212 bp, 17 predicted proteins | sample HotsprOSTMatCore_FD_203467 | JGI IMG/M metagenome (GOLD analysis project Ga0308410, IMG submission 203467) | Hot spring phototrophic mat microbial communities from Octopus Spring, Yellowstone National Park, Wyoming, United States -... | ecosystem: Environmental > Aquatic > Thermal springs > Hot...
AGAGTACGTGCACGCGGACAAGACATTCCATGAAAAATTGATCCGCTACTCCGGGAACCCGATCCTCTGGGAGCTTTCCAGAACCTCCGGTTACATGAAAAGCAACATGAAAGGGCTAACCCGGCCGCCGGAGGAAACGTATCCAGAACACCTGGCGATGATCAAAGCTCTTCAGAATCGCAATGGAGACGAGGCCCAACAGATGATGATTCAACACCATCTGCGATCCCGGAACGTGTTCCGCGCAAAACTCAAACAAAAGGAGCCTGGTACACCATGAACTCGCTGCGAGGGAAAATACTCATCTCATTACTCTTCATGTCCGGTCTACTTTTGGGAGTTACCCTATTCGGGAGATACACCATCTTCTCTACCCGAAGGATCTTTGATGAATACAGAGAGTTTTCGGAATTGATGGTTTCCGCAGGGAGGGTGCACAGTGGTTTTTTACATACCCTCCTGTCAGCCCTGAACGTCCTTGAGGATCGAGGTTCGGATCCTGCCACCCAGTACAAGCTCCGCTTGGAGGAAACCAAAAAGTTCCTCAAACCTTTTACCGACTCCAGGCTTCCTTCCTCCTTAGGAACCGACGCGAAGGCGATGGGCGAGAAATTACAGGAGTTCGAATCCCTCGCTACTCAAATCGTACAGCGATCCAAACAGGACCCCAACCGACAAGCCCTCAATCAATCCATTTTAAAATTACAGTTCCTGGGAGACGAAATCGCCAATCGGGCAGAGAACATGAAGCTGATACTCAAGCAAAACCTGGATGAGAAAGCCGCCGCTGCCCTGACCTCCCTTTCCTTTCTAAACCATGTATCGATAGGATTTCTCCTGGTATCTGTGGTAGCGGGTGTACTTTTTTCTATTCTCCTTACCCGATCGATCCTCCATCCGATTAAAACCGTTACCGAAAGCCTCAAGAATATCTCCGAGGGCGAGGGGGATCTTACCATCTCGGTAGCCATACCGAGAAGCAAAGAACTTGCCGACCTGAGCGGTCGGGTGAATATCTTCATCCAGCACCTTCATGACATGATTCTGCGGCTAAAAAGTGCCATCCATGAGAATAACCAGATCAGCGAAAAACTAAGTACCCAAGCTGACATGATCGCTTCCAGCCTCCAACAGATCTCTTCCACCATTCAAACCATCGGAAACAAAATGGAAACGGTAGATCGGATGATCCAGGATGCCCGGAAACAAACCCAAACCATTAGCACCCAATCGGAAGATGGGGTGGGCAAAATCGAAGCTCAGGCCACAAGCGTCGAGGAGTCCAGCGCGGCGATCAACGAGATGATCGCCTCTATCCGGTCCATGGGGAATCTGGCCGAGAGCCGGAAGCAGCTTCTGATCGACCTGATCCAATCCGCTCAGAGCAGTTCCGAAACCATGCAATCGACCCTGGATCGGATCAAAAGTATCGCAAAATCTACCGCCGTTATCGAAGATCTAATCGAAATCATCCAATCCGTGGCAAATCAGACCAATATCCTCGCCCTAAACGCCTCCATCGAAGCAGCCCACGCGGGAGAAGCAGGCAAAGGGTTCGCCGTCGTGGCAGAGGAAATCGGGAAGCTGGCTGCCGCCACCGCCTCCAACGTGAAAAGTATTACCTCGAACCTGAAGCAGATCCTGGGAGAAATCAAGGAAGCCTCCCAATTCACCGAGGAAACAAACCTGAAAATGCAAGCCATGTCCCAGACCATCCAGACGGTATCGGACAGTATGAACGAGATGATCGCGGGGTTATCCGAACTATCAGGGGGTACCAAGGAAATAACGGACGCGATCGGTGTATTGAACGAGACAACCGAGGCCCTGAAAAGCGCCATACATACTATTTCTGCCAGCGCCCTTTCTATCGATACTGCCATGCGGAAAGTGGCGGAACTATCCAATCAGAACAACGCCGCCTTTGGAGAAATCGTTTCCGGTATACAAGCCGTATCCATCAGCGGAACCGACCTTTCCCACATCATCGTGGAAAACAACCGGATCAGTGAAATGATCGAGAAGGACATCCGAAGGTTTAAAACTCGTTCGACCCATGAACTAGAAGAACTCGAGCAACCCCTTCCGCATTCCCAAAAAGCTTAGGATTTGCGGCTTCCCATAACTCTACCCGTACAAAAGGTAGGCAGGATTGTCGACGGTCATTCTACGTATCCATCCTTCGGGGATTCCGAGGGATAGAAGGCTTCGGATGAAGACTCGGAAACCTTCAATTGGTGAAAAATTATCCAACTGTCCCAAATCGGTAGCCAGGACCAACCTATCCGGCCCTGTTGCCCGGATCACTTCCGCATATTCCTTGATACTGAGCTGCATTTTGCGAGGGGTACAGTAATTAAAACAGTATTCCAGGAACGCCCCTCCTTCTACGAGCCTTTTCCGTAATTCTAGTGATATACCAAGGGACTTTTCTTCCGGATGGTTCACAAGGAATTTCTTGATCCCCTTTCGAACACTCGCCTCGAGCAGCAGTTCCGTTTCCTGGGCTCCTAGGTGCCCCGTTGCCAGAATGCCGTTGTTTTCCGCAATCAAGTCCAGAATCTCCTCCACTTCTGGGATTAGATCCAAGGAACGACCATCGGCAACTATGGAAAGCCCCTTACGCCTACCCTCTGCCTGTGAGTCCAAGACCGAAGAAGTGGTGGGCATCCATACGATTTTGGCACCCAAAGTAAAGGCGGCCCGAACAGCGTGGGTATTAAAACCACCCACTTCCCGATTGAGGACGATCCCACCGAACACATCGATCCCCCTAACCACTTGTGACGCCAAGGCCGCTTGATCTACCGTGGGGATTACATGGTTCTTTAACACGATGGCGCGCATGCCTGCTTCTTTTGCCAGGGTAGCCGCCTCAATACAATCTAAAAGCCTCGGGCGGATATCCGGTGACGCGTGCACGTGGAGATCTATTACCCCCTGGAGCCATGGATCAGACTTCATTTCCCTTTCTCCTTTTTTTTGCCGCATCGATAAAGGGTGAGATGAGAGATAAAATGATGAGTGCTACCAGTACCATTGAGATGGGACGTTCGAAAAATCCAATCAATTTGCCGCTGTGAATCACCAGCACCCTTCGCATATTGGCGTCGATAATCCGCCCCAGGATTAACCCTAGCACCAGCGGTGTAGGATTGATTTCCACCTTTTGAAGAACATAACCGACGAATCCGAAAAAAATGACTGTCCATATGTCGAAATCGGATGACCTGGTCGCGAAAGCGCCCAGCACAATAAGGGCTGCCACGATGGGCATAAGTATGTGATTACGGACTTTGAAGATTGCCACCATCGGGCGGGTCATGACTGAACCTACAAGAATGGTTAGAAGAGTCCCCACAAAAAAGATAGCAACGATTTGGGGCAAAATCTCAGGATTATTCGAAAGAAGAAGGGGGCCCGGCTTCAAACCGTGGAGCATCAAAGCCCCCATGAGAACCGCCGCGGGGGGAGATCCGGGAATACCTAGGGTGAGCATGGGAAGAATGGCCCCCCCCACCGCGGCATTATTCGCCGTCTCCGGGGCCGCAACACCCGCATACTCGCCGGTCCCGAACCTCTCGCGATCGGGGTGACGCTTTTTCGCATCCGAATATCCCATGAATGCCGCCACATTTTCCCCCACCCCTGGAAGGGCTCCAATACCTACTCCTATCACAGCCCATCGAAAAATATGCAGAATGTTCTTCCTGATGAACCCTAGGATCTTGAAATCCTGGTTCCCGAGATTTTCCGTAACCAATTCCTTCCTTATGTTCAGGGCGGAGATGAGAGTGGGGATACCGAAGATGCCGATGAGAGCCGGGATCAGCTCTACACCCGTATACAGACCGGAAAGTCCGAAGGTGAGGCGGGGGTAAGCGTGAATATCATCGATCCCGATGAAAGAAAATAGAAGCCCCAGTATCCCCGCAATCCATCCTCTATAAGGCGCTTTTGGATCGGAGTAACTCCCGCACACGAGAATCCCCATAATTCCCAGCCAGAAATACTCGGCTGAACCGAAATTGACAGCTATCAAACTCAATACGGGGGCGAAAATAAGCAGGAAAAGCACTCCCAAAAGGGTACCGATGGCTGAAGCCCATCGGCTCACCATAATGGCGTTCGCTCCCAGTCCCTTTTTAGCCAATGGATACCCATCGATCAACGTAGCGGCTGCCGATCCCGTACCTGGGATGTTGATGAGGATTGCCGAGATCGAGCCACCGAACATCACTCCGATATAGAGGGATAGGAGGACAGAAAGGGCGTTATCCGTCGGAACGCTAAAGGTAATAGGAGTGAGAAGGGCTATGCCTAGAGTAGCGTTGAGGCCCGGCAAGGCACCGATAAGCACTCCCAGGACCATCCCCACCACCATGAGAAAGAGATTGACGGGAGTGAGGACCCCCACAGTTTGCTGCAGGAAGGTAACGAAGTATTCGCCAATCATGGTACCTCTCTCCTAGGGAAGGGATATCTTAAAGACAAGTTGAAACAGCACAAAAAACATCCCCGAAACAGCCGCTGCAAGAAGTCCTGTACGAACAGACAATACTCCGAGGGCCAGATAGAACATTAATAAAAATGCAGTAGTGGATAGGACATAGGGAATCAAGTTGAATATCGTTCGATACGCGATAAGAAGCCCAAAAACCAGGCACACTATACGGGTTTCATCACTGGCAAGGAGAGCCTTCGACTCTTTCGAGAACAGGTTTTGAAGGGAGCCTCCTTGCTTAGCGGCCATGACCATAAAGGGTGCCGCAAGTGCCGATAGAATCACACTTGCCACGATCGGAACCAAACCAGGGAAGTCATACATCGATGCTACCCCTCTCCTTATCATGGGAAGGGAGAATCGTAGGGATTCTGCCACCGTGACCACCGCAATCAAGACAAGGATGATCCCAAACGCCAGTTGAAAGTTTGCTTTCTGCCTATCCACAGGAGCCTCCTTAGCAAAACTCTTCAGAAAAAATAGAAGGGGAGCGGGTTTTATTCACACGCTCCCCTCAAAATGTCACCACCCCGCGGGCCGGGGTATTTTCAAGGCCGTTGGATCGTTAGCCGCTACGCCTAGGTCGAAGGCCATCCAGGAAAGGATACTCTGCATATCCACGACATACTTCTTGGCCGCTTCACCCCAGAGAGCGATCTTTTCGAGATACTGTCCTTTGTAGAATGTGTCCGTTTCGGGGGAGTTCATGACTTTCATGAACGCTTCTCCGAGGGTTTTCCTGATTCTTTCAGGAGTATCTGCTGGTACAGCGAATCCAAGCCATTGGAAAGAGGGGAAGTACTTCGATGCTGCCGGATATAATTCCGTGATGGAAGGAACATTGGAGAACTCGGCGAACCCGATACGCTTGTCTTCTGTGGTGATAAGTATTCGTAGTTTCCCAGCCTTTACATGCTCGGAAACCTCCTGAACCGACGCGGAAACCGCGTCGGACTCATTGGAGAGGACCGAAAGGATCGCTGGATTGCTACCCGCATAGGGTAAGTGCTTGAACTGTACCCCTGCGACTTTCTCCAGCATCGCCGACTTCATGTGCCAGTTCTTACCCTTTCCGGAGTTGGATATTTTGATCTCCCCTGGCTTGGCAGCAGCAGCCCTCACGAAATCCTGTATCGATTTATAGGGGGAGTCAGCTTTCACAGCGATCACTCCCGAAGATCCGGAAGCGAGGTAGAACTCCCATTCCTCCATACCGTACTTTGTCATTCCGTTCACCTTGAACAGGGTTACAGGAATCGCACATCCAAGGAGGGTATATCCATCACGAGGCTTTTGCCAGACAGTCTCCATGGCCGCCACACCTCCCGCGGCAGGCTGATTGGATACAAGAATCTTTTGGCCAAGAATCTTTTCCATCTGGGCTGCCATGTGCCGTGCCACTACATCGGTACCCCCACCAGCGCTGGAGAATACAATCAAATCGATGCTTTTCTTTGGATATTCTTCCGCCTTGCCGGCAGAGAACACCAGCGCTGAAATTACTAGAAAGATCGCTGCCATGATGATCCATACTTGCACATTCCTTCGTTCCATCGCAAAACCTCCTTCCTATCGAAGAAATAAAAATCATCGCGTCAATGCGCGAATGTTTTCAACCGTCAATTTTAGACTCGAAAGAACGGGACGATCGCACACGCCCCGCACTCGGTCTTCAAGATGCGCTATCGTGAATTGGCAGAGAACCACGCCTTGAGTTTTGATACCATGGGATTCCACCGCGGACAGAACCAAGCGATCGTGTCCCTCGGATTCTCCTTTGTTAAGGAGAGAGATGGCACCTTCCACGACTAATTTTTCAATCACTATGGATTTCCCTAGTTCAGAGGCAATTTCCTCCAACTGCTTTTCTGCTGCCTTAGCCGCGTTATCGAGGGTGGCAATGAGAGTGACTGACTCGAATCGCTTGACCGCCAATTCCAGCATTTCGCGGTCAGGCGCGATCACCGGCGCTGTAACCAATCGGCGGGCCAAGGGGATCAGCCCGGAATAGGAGGAGCAAGTAACGACGATAAGGGTAGGACTCACAGCATCCGCTGCGATGACCAGGTTACAGAAACGTCGGGCCATTTCCGGGGGAATGCTTTCCCCCTTTGGAAGGCGGTACATGAGGGTTTCGTCAAGGAAATGCAAACATTCTAAATCCCTCAACTCGGTCTCCGCGAGGTTCTTCATTATGCGGAGGGTGTTGGACGTGGCATGGACAAAGGAGATAGTAACCATTAGATCATCCTCCCTTATGGAGTCGGGACTCAACCACGGCCAAGGCTTCGGTTAAGGCTCGCCTCCCGTTTGCCAGAAGCAGATAGGGGTCTTCCCCCTCCGCGGCCTTGATCTCGAAACTTACAAGGGGCAACCGTGTCGGTATGGAGCGTTTTCTGAAATATCCTTGCACGTAGAGTTCCTCGAGGAAGTCCGCTATATCCTCAACCGTTACGGCGGAGTTCGGGAATCCAAACCGCACATGTTTGTCCCCGCACATCGGGTCGGATCGATCCACCACACAGTTGGCTACATGAGCATGTATGACCCAATCCTTTGCTGTTCGAACAGCCTGTCTAACATCTTCACCAAGCTGTTTGAGGTGACTTAGATCCAGGGTCAAACCGACATTTTGGCATTCCTTGGGGAGGGAGTTCAGGAACTCGACAGTTTCACCGGTGGGACCGAGTAGCCTCCGTTGGTCCAGTTCCCGATCAAAGTTTTCCAAGTTGAGCCAAACAGGGTTGTGGGGACGCTGGGAAATAGCATACCTTGAAAGCTCTATAACCGATTCCCGAAAAAGAGCGATTGCCTTTTCCCGTTGATTCGCGCCTGGATCCGCACCGGAACAGAACACAATCCCTTTTGCATCGAGGTCGTAGGCTTCGTCTATCAAACGCTTTATGGCTTCCACTGCCCGGCCTCTTTCTTCTTCCGATAATGCGTTCAAGTTTATTTCGCCCTTTCGAATGAAGCCTCCTATGCAATAGATACATTCTACAGAAGCCGCGGCGAATGCGGCTCTAAAGATTTTCTTCTCTGTTTCATGCAGAGTCCAAGCCCCTTCTATGGCAGTGTAAAACGGATCTTTTAGCAATTCTAAGGTAGATTCGAGGAAAGGAATATCCGTGTGGGCGAAGGACACATGATGCACCGCCCCTACCAAAAAACGTTCTCCTTTAATACTCGTCATGACACTATCTCCTCCTCTCAATTGCCTTGGCAATGGCATCACCCACTTGGCTGGTAGAGGTGCTACCGCCCATATCTTTCGTCCTGATGAGACCCTTGCCTAGTAGCTCCGATGTTACCGACTCTACAAGGGAGGCAGCCTCGGATAGGCGTCGATCCCCATGCTGCTCGGCAAGCCAGCGAAGCATCATCGCTCCGGAGAGAATCGTGGCGATCGGATTGGCGATGTTTTTCCCCGCGATGGTCGGAGCGGTGCCGTGGGCAGGCTCGAACATTCCATAACGATCTCCAATATTCGCTGAAGGAGCGAAACCGAGTCCCCCTACCAGCCCTGCCGCAAGGTCAGAAAGGATATCCCCATGCATGTTTTCGGTAAGGAGAACGTCGAACCATTCCGGTTGCATTACCATTTTTAAGGCCGCCGCGTCGATGAAACAGTAATCTTTTTCTATATTAGGATACTGGGACCCCACTTCTTCAAATACTTTTCGGAAAAAGGCAAATCCAGCCAACACATTGCTTTTATCGATGCAAGTCACCCTCTTTACACCATCCAGAGGAGAGCCGGAGCCCCGCTCACAAAGTTGAAATGCAATATGGGTGATCCGCTCCGAAGCCTTTCGGGTTATTACCATGGGATTGACCACTACACTATCGTGGAGATATACACCAGCATTTCTCGAAGCGTAAATTCCTTCCGTATTCTCCCTGACAATGGTGAGTTTAATGCTTCCCGGTTTCTTATCCTTCAATGGACTTATACCCTCGCACATCAGGGTAATGGGGCGGAGGGCGGCAAAAAGCCCCAACCTTTGTTTCAGGTCCCACGATATGGAAATCCCCGTCCCATCGGCTAATTTCACGTGGGGGAGCCCCGTAGCCCCCAGAAAAATGGCGTCAGCTTCCCTGCAGATCCGAAAACTTTCTTCGGGAAAATGATTCCCCGTTTTCAAAAAACACTCGGCCCCCGCGGGAGCTTCCTCGAAGGAAAGGGAGGGCCCTCCTGCCGTTAGAACTGCGGACTTGAGAACCTTTATTCCTTCCTCGATCACCTCAGGACCGATCCCATCTCCTCGGACAACTGCTATGGTGTAGATTTGTTTAGGTGTTTTCGCACTGCTCACGCCCATCCTCCGCAAAATATGCTATCTAACGGCAAGCCATCCTGACTCTTCTAGATGTGTGATTACCTCTTCTTCTGACCTCACGATATTCTCTATCACAATCCGGTAGGCTCTTTCCTCATCTTTAATTGCAAGAGCATTTAAAACCTTCCGATGCCCTGCTATGGACTTGTCTACCCAATCGACCAAAGCCTTCGGTTGGATACGAGAGAGGCTTCTTGCCTGTTTGATGCGCATCCAATTGTTAAATATCAGCTCTACAAGGACAGAGTTGTCGATCTTGGAGAAAAGAGTACGGTGGAACTCACCATCTAATTCTCTGGCCAGCTTGACATCAATCTCAGGCATGTTTCTTATACGTTCTTGCTTTTCAACGATTGCTTCTAGCGCCCGCAGGAGATTTTGATCACACCTTTTTACGGCAAGACGTATGGCCCCCCCTTCTAAAATTCGACGTGTCTCATAGAGCTCTGCCAAGGTTTTCCGGGAGACAGGAGAGACGAAAATTCCTTTTCGAGGCACGTTAACCGCTAAACCGAGACTTACCAGATACATAAAGGCATCCCGAACAGGAATCCTAGAAACACCGAAAATATCGGCTATGTTTTCTTGTTTGAGCTGGTCGCCAGGTCTTAATTCACCATCGTAGATCATTTCTATAAGACTCTGAGCGATAACTTCGCTTGCCCTCTTTATATTCTTCACCCGCATTTCCAGCTCGAGGTCTCTGGAAGAGGTTGTTCGATCTAAAAGCTTGATATCGCTCATGTATGTATACTGTATACCGTATTCTGTAATACGTCAATACAGTATACACAATTTTTTTTATTTCTTGCATGGGATACTTCAGGAAGCGTTTGGATTAGTGCGCGTTGTCACAAGACTAGGCTTCTATGAGCGGGAACTGGATCCGAACCTTTACACCTTGAGAGCAGTCGATACTCAGTGTACCTTCCAATTGATCCACCATTGCCTGAAGGATGGGCATCCCCAATCCTTCCTCCTTGCGCTGTTCTGTTGAGAACCCCACACCGTCATCCTCTACCTGCAGAAGTACCGAATCTTGCGTTCTGTGCACGATCACTTGAATACTCCCTGGTTTGCCGGAAGGAAAGGCGTGCTTTATGGCGTTGGTCACCAGTTCCTGGACGATGAAACCACACGCCTGGGCTTTTTTAGGGTCTAGAACTATCTCAGGATCGATTTCAACGTGGAAATGGATATTTCGTTCATGGGTGTCGTAGAGAGTAACCATGACTTCCAAAAGACGGCGGATGTACTCCTCTAGACTAACCCTGTGGGAGGAATCCTGGTGATACAATTCTTCATGGAGAAGGGCTATCACCTTTAAACGGCTAATGGCGGTGGTAAAAATCTGTTGTATGCCTGGATCCTTCACGGCCTCCTGTTGCAGGCTAAAAAGGCTAGATAGAATCTGAATGTTGTTTTTTATCCTGTGGTGTGTTTCTTGCAGAATGGTTTTTTGTATGTTTAACGCTTGTTCCTGTCGCCTCGCTTTCATTCTGTAACGGACTGAAGCGAACACTAAAAGACCGAGAAGGGAAGCTATTGCGTACCCGCCGGCAAATACAAAAAACGCAAACTCTTGGGCCTTTTCATGCATTTCTCGGATATCCACGGAAAACAATAGCCGCAAGGGATAATCCCGAAGGGAGTCCCACCCATAGAGGTTACTGTTTCTTATTACCGTGCCGGTTCGTTTTTGCCCTGATCCTGTTTGAAGCAAAACCTCCTTCACTTGGGAAGAAGGCGGCTCTTTAAATAACGAATTGGATAAAAAAGTTCCTCTGCCCCCTGAATCCATCAACGCGATCCATTGAATGGGATAGGGAAATAGAGCATGTTCAGGCAGTAGTTGGATGGTTCTTAAGATTAGAACTACGGATAGTGCCTCCGTACCAGGCTGTATAGGAAGACTGCGTGATAAGAACAGGTAAGAATCCCTCTCGATCGAATGAATGAAACAAGAAAACGAAACAGTTGGATCCAATGGCGGGCCTTTTTCAAACTTATCCGCAGGGTTCAAGGCTTCCACTAAACCCCTCCGTGCGTGAATCAATAAAACATTGTGAATTTCAGTTAGCCGGACTGCGTCTTTGCGGAGCAGTTGGGTAAAACTGCCAAAGCTTCTTAGGTCTGGGAGGCTATCCAAAAGAATTTCATATTGATGTAAACGGGCGTTCAGATACTCTGAAAGAGTCCGTAAGTAGGTAATCGATTCATAACGAAGGGTATTGGTAAGTTCATGTTTATAGAGACTTGTTACGCCTCGGAAAACGGGGAACAGGATTCCTAGGAACAGCAAGGCATACACAGCGGAGCGTAAAGAGAACCTGCCTTTCATCAGGATTCCAATTCCCTTTCCGCTTCCTCGACCAAGTCTCTGTCGATCTTGAGTTGGCGAATTAAATCTGGTTGGGATATCATCAAAGCCTTGCGTATCTTATCCAATTCGCTTTTTCCTGGTTCGAACACCTTCCCCTTGTTTTGGATAAACATTTCCTTCGCCTGCATTTGAGCTTCCAGAGCTTCCCGTCTCTGTTTCTCGGCTTGGGCATTCCATAACCTTTGGAAGGCTGTTCGTTCCGCCTCCGTCAGGTCTTCCCAGAACCATTTCCCCACAATCGGTATATACATGGGGAAATACTGGTTATCCTCGAAGGCATACCGGATGCCGTGGTTCCACAACTCTGCGCTCCGGATAGTCTCGTAGGTTGTAAGAAGACCGTCAACCAATTGACTTCGAAGCCGTTCGACCAACTCCGGCCACGGGATGGTAAAGGAGTAGGATCCCAGGATAGAGAACCTCAGTTCGTTAGCCTTACCGCCGGCAACCCGTATCCGAAGGCCTTTGAAATCTTCTAGCCTCGTGATGGGCTTGCTGAGGGTGAACACATGGGCATGTCCCAAGTCCATCCATTTCCCCAGTACTCGAATTTCATAGAGACTTTCCATGCGTTGCTCAATTCTTCGGCCTATCGTTCCATCGGAAAGCCGGTGATTTTCAGATACAGATTTTCCATAAAGAAAAGGGAGAAGGAACAGATTTAGTTCCGGCATGTAAGGTTCCAAGTTCCAGGTACCCGGTACCGCCATTTCCACTTTTCCAGAATGAACGGCGTTCAGCGCTTCCCGATCCCGAAACAAACGGGCGTCAGGGTATACCTCCGCTTTTACACGAGGGCTTAAACGATAGGACACTTCCTCGGCAAACCTACTTACATTTCGAGTCATTACGTGGGTCGGGGTATTTTCTAAGGAGATCCGAAGAATCTTTCGGGATGATTCCCTGTCGGTTTGAGCCGTAAGGGGCCCTATTGACAGCAAGTTTATAATTGCGAGAAAAGTAAAATATTTTACCTGGAAAACGATCACATAACCAGGATAGGGGACATTCCCTAATACGTCAAGGAGCTACCGTGTTGCTGTACGTACCCTACAGAATCATCGCGGACCGTGCCCAGTCGTAGTGTTTCTGACGAAGTTCATCGATAGACTTCATTGGATACATGAGAGCTGTCTCTCCGTTCCCCACGTATATCCCCTTATCGATGATTTGATAGGAAAACCTGTCGACCATAGATCGATCTACGATTTTGTTGGGTTTGTCTTTTCGTTCCTGGACGGATTGGATACAGGCTTTTAAATGTTCGAGGTTGCGGTCATAGGCTGGACCGATGCTTCCCGTATCGGGATTCGAAAAATCGATCACCTTTAGATCGGTAAAGATAATTTTCGGCACCCAGGTTTTTGTCGATTTCGCGGTCATATAAATAGCAAAATCAATGGGATCCAGCACGCTGACCGCCAAAGGACGTATGGGGCACAATTCTTGATACACCCAAAAATCCTTTTTAGGAGGATGCTCCCGTAGCTCCACTTTGGGTAACGATAGGGTGCGCCCGTCTCGAGTTGTAAGATATAGGGAATTCATTACCGAAAAAGGTATGTGTTCCAGGGTCCGGTACACCGATAGGTATAGGGAGTTTTTCGGGTTACCGTTCTTGTGAGGGACACATTTTTCCCTTGCGTAGTTCCAGTCGAAATAGTCCCCAAACTCACCCTCGATCTCGATAAATATGATATTTTCATGGGATCCTTTCTTGGACCCCGTGGCCATATAAGCCCCAAATTGCTCGGGTTCTAGTTGGGAAGCGATAAGAGCTTCTACGGGAAACACAGTCAAATAGTAATGCCTGTTCATAGTACATCCCTCCCTTATGATGGACACTGTAAAATGTAAAATAGAGTGATCGGGTTGTAAAGGGGAGAAAGAAGTATTTCCCTTCGATATGGCCCAGTTGCATGTCTTGCACAGGAGTATTTTTGCATGATATAAACTTAAACTGTATAATTATACATAATATCGCCCCTTTAATACATGAGGAGTATAGATATGGTAGGATTCATCGTCGTATCGGTCGTTGCAGCCCTAGGTTTTGCCGCCGTCAATTTTTATTCTGTCAAAAGGCTGGACCCTGGAACACCGATCATGCAGGAAATCGCGCATGCCATCCAGGAAGGCGCAGACGCGTTCATCCGGCACGAATACCGGATCATCGCCTCTATTGCCTTAGTGATTGCAGTGATTCTTGGAATACTTGTTTCCTGGTATACAGGCGTTGCTTTCTTGCTAGGGGCGGTCATGAGCGGTTCCGCAGGGTGGATTGGGATGAAAATTGCCACTATTGCCAATGTTCGAGTCTCGAATACCGCCCGCGTTACCACCAGCATGGGACAAACTCTCAAAGTGGCCTTCCAAGGCGGCAGTGTCATGGGGTTATCCGTGGGCGGGTTCGCTCTGTTGGGCCTCGGAATTGTGTATGTTGTGTTTGGATACCTTTTGGGGCAGTTGTCCCCTGGACAACTGACCGTGGTGACCAATTGGCTGGGGATTCAGTACATCCCCTTTACCATGAGCGTTTCAGGGTACGCGCTGGGATGTTCCATCATAGCTATGTTCGATCGTGTGGGAGGAGGGATCTACACAAAGGCTGCCGATATGGGAGCAGACCTCGTGGGGAAAACCGAGGCGCACATTCCCGAGGATGACCCCCGTAACCCCGCTACCATTGCCGATAACGTGGGGGATAATGTAGGTGATGTAGCGGGATTGGGAGCGGATCTACTGGAAAGTTTTGTAGGTGCCCTGATCTCCAGTGTGGTTCTCTCCGCCTACATGTTTCACACTCATAGCGGTTCCCAGACCCCTATTTCCCCTACCCTTGTCAATAAATTGATGCTTTATCCTATCCTCTTTGCCTCCATTGGAGTCATCTCCTGTGTCATCGGTATTGCTTCCCTTCTCCTAAAGAAAGTGTCCGATTTCCCCCATAGAGAGCTAAACTTTTCCACTTGGACGTCTGCGGGTTTGACCTTGCTTTTCAATGGGATATTTACCTACCTGTACTTTCAGGGAGAGAACTACGCGGGAGTAGGGTTCACCATGGGAGCCTTGTCACCCTGGCTTTCCGCTGTGTTGGGAATAGGCAGTGGCATCCTAATAGGACTTTTGGCAGAGTACTACACCAGTTACGATTACCGACCTACCCAAACCCTTGCGGCAGCTTCCCGAGAGGGAGCTGCCTTGACCATTACGGAGGGGATGGCCCTGGGAATGAAATCCACCTTTATCCCTGTGCTGGTGATTGCGGTGGCCATCATCGGTTCTCATGTGATTGCAGGACTTTATGGAGTAGCGATGGCAGCAATTGGGATGCTTTCCTTCGTGGTCACCACCGTGTCGGTGGATACCTACGGGCCCATTGCCGACAACGCGGGAGGGATCAGTGAAATGTCAAAATTGGATCCAAAGGTTCGGGAAATTACCGATCATTTGGACTCCGTGGGGAATACTACCGCGGCGATCGGGAAAGGATTTGCGATAGGCTCCGCGGCATTTGCTTCCTTATCCTTGTTCGCTTCCTACCTCTATACTCAGGCCTCACCGGAAGACGTGAAGGGGTATTCTCTAGTCCTCAACATGATCAATACCATGACCCTGGCGGGAGCGGTGGTGGGCGCCTCTTTACCCTTTCTTTTTTCAGGAATCCTCATAGAAGCGGTAGCCAAAGCGGCCCGGAAAATGGTCCAAGAAGTCCGGCGGCAATTCAAGGAAAACCCGAAGATTCTGAGCGGCGAGGCAAAACCTAACTATCGGGAATGCATCGAAATTTCTTCGGCCGGGGCTATCGGAGAAATGAAAGGACCCGCCTTCATATCCGTGCTTACTCCCATACTGACAGGATTCATTTTCGGAGCCGATTTTGTGGGGGGTCTGTTGATCGGTACCACCCTCTCTGCCATCATGCTGGCCCTGTATTCGGCCAACGCGGGGGGAGCCTGGGACAACGGCAAAAAGTATATTGAACACGGGCATTATGGCGGAAAAGGCAGTGGTGCCCACTCCGCCGCTGTGATCGGTGACACCGTCGGCGACCCGTTGAAGGATACCGTGGGGCCGTCCCTGGACATTCTGATCAAAATCATGGCGGTGGTATCACTTATAATGGTAAACATCTTTAGTACATACAACTTGTTCGCGTTGCTAAAGTGATTCTTCCCACGCTTTCCTCGAAATGAGCATGACTTTACCATAGATTTCTTCTTGACAACAGAAGAATCTATGGTATAATCCATTTTGTATACAATATTATCTATATTGTATCCATAAATCTATCACGGAAGGAGGCTTCTATGAAGAAGGTATTGCTTCTGGTTCTGGTAGCCCTGCTAGCCACTACGGGCATGCTCTTTGCCCGAGGGCAGGAAGAGTACCCTGCCCGGGACATCACCAACATCGTCGTATGGGCAGCGGGAGGGGGAACCGACCTGGCGAACCGGCTGGTAATGGCGGAAATGGCGAAAATCCTCAAGGTGAACATCAACGTAGTGAATGTTACTGGGGGAGTAGGCGGATCGGTAGGGATGCTGGAAGCCTACAGTAAACCAGCGGACGGATACACCCTCGCGGGGATCTCCGAATCCATCGTAACCGCCGGTGTACAGGGTGGTTGGGACAAGCGGGTTAGTGTGTGGGATTATTTCATTATCGGAGGATCCCCCGACGTTCTCTCGGTTACACCCAATGCCCCCTACAAGAATATCAAAGAATTGGTAGAGGCCATGAAAGCCAATCCGAAAGGAATCAAGGCCGGGGCCAGCGCCTCCGGTTCGATCCACCACCTGAACCTGTTGGCCTTCGAAAAAGGAACCGGGGCTCAATTCAACTTCATCCCCTACACGGGATCCGCTCCTTCCCAAAATGCGGCAATGACCGGTGAAGTTACAGTGGTGATTACTTCAGTACAGGAACAGTCGGAACTCCTCAAGGCAGGAAAACTCCGGCCCCTGGCTATGCTTACTCCCGAGGATTTCAAGTTTGGGGACATGACCATCCCCTCGGCCTTCAAGGACTATCCGGATCTCGCGAAATACCTTCCCCTGGAACAGCAGATTGGATTCGCGATCCGTCGGGACGCTCCTGAACCGGTAAAAGCGAAACTCCGGGAAGCCTTCAAGCAGGCCATCAAGGCAGAACCGGTACAGAAGTTCGGCCGTGAACGGTTCTTCACCATCAAAGGGATCTATGGGGATGAGGCAAACAAGATCTTTGACAAACTGGAATCCGTTTTCTCCTGGACTCTCTGGGAACTGGGAGCCGCGAAGGTCGATCCCGCCAAACTAGGAATTCCCAAACCGTAAAGATTGGGGATATCATGAGCCCTACTATTTTTTTACCGTAAGTGGTTCTACAACGGGAACCGTACCGAACCATTCGGTACGGTTCTCACATCTCCCTACCGAGGATTTACGTATGATGGATAAATCAAAACTACGAGGAGCGGATTTTATCACATCCCTTTTACTGATCGCTTTTGGAGTGTGGATCCTCGTGCAGGCATTCCAGATGCCCATGAAAGACACCTACGGCGGAGTAGTGAACGTCTGGTATGTCTCACCAGCCCTGTTTCCCCTATTCATAGGTATTGGAATTATCCTGTTAGCTATAAACATTCTGGTCCATGCCCTAAAAACCAGCGGATACCAAGTATTCAAGGAATTCCTTCTTTCGGAAAAAAAGGTTCATATCACGGAAAAAGGGTATCGCTTTCTGGCGATCCTTGTTCCCTTGTTGAGTCTCGTGTACATGAATCTACCCCGGATCGATTTTTTTCTCAGTATCCTCATGTTTCTCCTTTTCTTCATTCCCGTTTTCTATTTCGATGATTTTCCCCTATTGAAGAAACTGCTGGCCTTCTATTCCATTGAAATGGGTGTGCTTTTTCTCTTATTCTTGACAGGTATCAATCAAATCTTGACTAGATCGTTCCGATATACCCTAGACATTCTATCTCTAGGCTTGATCTTGGCTTTGTATCTCTTCATCCGGTCGTGTATTGGAGGGCAGGAAGATTACCGGAGAAAGCTACGTCACGCCCTCCTTATCAGCATTCTCACTCCCCTGTTCCTAGTACCTGTGTTCCGTTTCTTTCTGCGAGTTCCCTTACCCAAAGAGGGAGGCATCGTGGATCTCCTGTTTATCCTTTACTACGCCATTCGATAGGGAGCGATTTCTATGGATGTGTTACATTCCTTATCCGCCTTTTTAGGGTACCTAATAAACATTCTCACTTCCCCTTCCACCCTTCTTCTGCTTTTCGGTTCCACGATCCTAGGAATCATCTTCGGGGCCCTGCCAGGTTTGACAGCGACTTTAGGTGTAGCCCTGCTCACCACCCTTACCTACAGCCTCGACACTGGGCCCGCGCTGGTGAGCCTCCTCGGTATCTACGTGGGAGCCGTATATGGGGGTTCCTACGGGTCCATCATGATCAATATACCTGGCACGGCCGCTGCCGCGGCTACCGCCCTGGACGGGTACCCCAAAGCGCTTCGGGGGGAGGCGGGAGTGGCCATAGGACTCACCACTACCGCATCCTTTCTAGGCACCATTGTAGGAATGTTTTTCGTGGTAGTGTTCACTCCCATCATTGCATTTCTTGCCCTCCAGTTCACTTCTTTCGAGTTCTTTCTCCTCGCCTTCTTCGGAATCCTCATCAGCGGATCCATCTCCACCCCTGATCTCGTTCAGAAAGGATGGATAGCTGGTTTCTTCGGCCTTTTCCTGGCAGTGGTGGGACGGGATCCCCTCCAGTTCTACCCCCGGTTTACCCTCGGGTTCCCCCAGCTGGAAGGAGGAATCGAAGTGGTTCCAGTTCTTATCGGAGCCTTCGGAATTCCTCAGATCATTCAAGTTCTGAAAGACCGATTCGTCACCGCCAAGGCCCAGCAGGTTGGGCGTGTCATCCCCTCCTGGAGTAAAATCATTCACAACATTCCTCATATCCTTCGCAGTGCCCTTATCGGCGTGGGAATCGGCGCGGTGCCCGGCATCGGTGAAGACATTGCCGCCTGGGTTTCCTATGGCACGGCAAAGAACACCTCCAAGCGTCCGGAGCTTTTCGGCACAGGTTGCGATGAGGGAATCATCGCCTCCGAAACGGCCAACAACGCCTGCATCGGGGGAGCCATGATCCCCCTCCTTTCCCTGGGAATCCCCGGCAGTCCCCCCGCGGCCATGCTGTTGGGAGCCCTTCTCCTCCATGGAATCGCGCCCGGCCCCATGCTCCATGTGGAACAGCCGACCTTCGTGTTTCAGGTGAGCGCGATTCTGCTTTTGGCTTCCGCGGCGATGTACATCTCTGGAATTCTTCTTGCCCCGCAAGTGGTAAAACTGCTTCGGGTACCCCCTGCCCTGTTCATGCCCATCGTGGCAGTTCTCTGTTTGATTGGCTCCTACGCGTTGGGATTGAAAATTTTCAACCTCTACCTGATGGTACCCATCGGAATCCTTGCCTACTACATGGGAGAACTCGGGTATCCCATTCCTCCCCTGGTGATCGGGGTGATTCTGGGGACCATGGCGGACGAGAACCTACGGAGAGCCCTGATGGTATCCCAGGGAAGCTTCTTGCCCTTCGTTACCCGCCCTGTAGCCCTTCTTTTGCTCGTCGTTATCCTAGCGACTATCGTCACCAGTACTTCCACCTTCAAGACATTCAAGGCTCGATGGCAAAAAAGGGGAGCATCCAAGTGAAAGGCGACAAGCCTAGGGTGCGGACCTGCCGAACAGGATTCACGGCAACACACGGGGAAACACCGAGGTATGCTCTAAGCAGAGGCCGTTCCCAACGGGCGGCCTCTTTTTACCTTCTTCTCTTCCCAAACTTCCACCCGGGCCTAGAAAATTGAAAGTGGCACTACAATTCCCCCGTAGATCCCTATAGAAAAATTTTGAATTATCTGCGAAAATAGAATCCATGAAATTCTCCAATAGATTAAAACTATCGTTTGGAATCCTTCTGATTCTGTTTTCCATCGTGGGAGGTCTGAGTGTGGTGAATCTTCTGCGGGTGAACCAGGCCTCTCTGCGGATCATGGAAACGGGTACGGTAAATACGAACTATGTGGCCGAACTGATCGAAAAGTTCCTGTTGTACAAAAACATAGAACTGAAACACATCCTGTCCAACAACAAAGCCTACATGGAAGCCTACGATAAACAGATGCAGAAGATCTGGAGCGAACTTCTCGATACCTACGGGGCTTTCGAAAAGGCAAACCTAGCCGAAAACGAACGAACCCTTCTCAATGCCTTCCGTCAATCCCTCGATAGTTACCAGGCCGCCCATGAACAGATCATACAGTTGTCCTTTAAACTGGAAGAAGGGAAAGCTTCCCTGCTCATCGCATTGAACTCCCTCGACCCCTTGAGCGAACAAACCGTGCAGATCCTTACCGATCTGAAGCTGACTGCTCGCAAGGTAGCGGAAGAAACTGTTCAGCAAGCCCGGCGGATCTACCGGTTCTCCCTGGTTTCGATCCTTGTGGCGCTGGCTTCCTCAGTCCTCATAACCTTTCTCTTCGCCCGCTTTCTCATCCGTTCCCTCCTAGGAAACCTTTCCCGAGGGATCGAGTTTGCCTCCTCCATTGCATCGGGGGATTTGTGCGCAGAGATGGAACAAGGGGACGATCCAGAACTCGGCGCGTTAATCAATGCCCTTAACCAGATGTCCTGTCGCCTTAGCGACCTGATCGTGTCCCTTCAGAAAAAAATGGAAACCCTCTCCACTGTGGGCTTGCAGTTGAAGGAAAACATGGACAATACCGCCGCATCGGTAACGGCAATCCTTCGAAACGTGGAGAAGATCCAGCAGGGGGTGGAATCCCAATCTGCGGGAGTGACCGAGACTTCCTCGGCGATGGAACAGATCCTACACAACCTCCAATCCCTCACCCGAATGATCCAGCAACAATCTTCGGCAGTCACCCAATCTTCCGCCGCTATCGAGGAGATGGTTTCCAACATTCGATCCGTCACGGCCAACATCGAACGGATGGGAACCGATTTTTCCGGACTGGTAAGCGCTGCGAAAACGGGAAAAGAGAAAATCACCGTCGTGAACAACCAGATCCAGGAAATCTCGAAGCAATCCTCCAAACTGCTGGAAACCAACGCGGTGATCGCCAATATCAGCGCCCAGACGAACCTTCTCTCGATGAACGCCGCCATAGAAGCGGCCCATGCCGGAGAGTACGGAGCAGGTTTTGCCGTGGTAGCCGATGAAATCCGAAAACTTGCCGAACTATCTGCCATTCGGGCAAAGGAAACGAAACAGGACTTACGGGCCGTGATCGACGTAATTTCTACCGTAGTTGGCTCCTCCACCGAAGCGGCTGTTGCCTTCGATCAGATTTCGAAAAAAATCGAAGATCTCAGCAACCTGATCTATCAGATCAAGAACTCGATGGTGGAACAGAGCTCGGGAAGCCAGGAAATCCTCAGCGCCCTCACCAACATCAACGACATTACCTCCCAAGTAAAGGAAGCTTCGGGGGAAATGGAGAAAGGGTCTTCTGCGGTATTGAAGGAGGTGGAAGACCTCATCCGGCAGACCGAACTGGTTCGCACCAGTGTGGAACAGATCGCCCAGGGCGCCGGCACGATCCAGGAGGCGGTAACCGCTGTGCAAGAACTTTCCACCCGTACCAGCACCCTGATCCAGGAAGTGCACAAGGAAACCGGCGTCTTCAAGCTTAAAGGGTAGGGCTTACACCCTACCCGCAACCTAAGACTCAAAAAATAAGCCCCCAAGGGGCCTGCCACATGCGTGTGTGGACCTTAGCGTTTCCCCAGAGCCGCCGGCACCTTTTCTCGATCGGCTTTCTGATTGGCTTCCTCATTGGCTTTCTGATTGGCTTCCTGTCCTTCCCTCGCGTTTTTCTGAACCGCACTTTTCCGAATCCAGTCTTCGATCTTCTTCGCTGCCAGGTTGGGTTTACTGATGGTGATAGGTCCTGCCACGCAT
>Ga0308410_1000509_pt1 | contig 21058 bp, 18 predicted proteins | sample HotsprOSTMatCore_FD_203467 | JGI IMG/M metagenome (GOLD analysis project Ga0308410, IMG submission 203467) | Hot spring phototrophic mat microbial communities from Octopus Spring, Yellowstone National Park, Wyoming, United States -... | ecosystem: Environmental > Aquatic > Thermal springs > Hot...
TATGACCGTTTCTCCAGATGAATGACCATACGCACCTGATTACCGCCAGATGGGGCAGTGGTAAACTCCACCTCGTCCATCAACTCACGGATCAGCCAGATGCCCCAACCGCCCTTGTCTCCCCGTGTAAACGATTCTTCAATCGTAGGGAGCGGTGAAAGGTGTGCCGGCTCAAGTGGCTTGCACCCCTGATCGGCAACGCTGACGATGAGTTCCGAGGGTCGCACCGTGAGGATCACCAGCACGCGCATGCCATCGTTGTGGGCATTCCCATGCTCGATAGCATTGGTCACCGCCTCAGCCAGAGCGGTACGCAGCGCATCGATCCGATCCGCGCTAAACCCCATACGCCGCGCAATCGAAGCAGCAGCGTCCATTGCGACTTTTTCGTAACCAAGACGACTGGGCAAATGCAACTCAACGACGCGCTCCACCGAATCTGCGTCGTGACTCACGTTCGCCATACTCTCCACCCATGCGAAGCGTGCGTTTGCTCCAACCTACTGTGCAACATCCCGGACACGCTTTCCATCTTAGCACAACTCCATAATCAGAAGCAATAGGGAATTTTGGGGATGACCGATGAACGCTCCAATGCGACCGTCACACATTTGACAATCCGATCCGGTCCATCGACACTGTTGGAGATCCCTATCCTTTCGACGCGTCTGCCCCGCACCACATCTGCAAGTGTATTATCATCTTCCGCCGCAAACCCATGACCGCCTTTGGTGTGATATTTGATGATCTGCAATTGTTCCAGCCGTCTGGCGATCTCCGGTGGAATAAGCCATATGACGAAGGCGTCGTCGGTACGATCCGATGATGGCAGGTTGTCGTGCATCGATGCCTCCAATGGTTCATTTCGCCGTCCGGCACAACTCCGGTACACCGCGCTACGTCGCTCACAGCATAGAACGCTGGCATAACCAATGTGTTACTGTATCGATTGGATCAAGAGGCTGGACGCGATGTGGAGGCGAAAGCAACGATCACGCGGAGTGAGGGGGAGAGATTCTTGCGCCCCCTTCTCCCTCTGGCGGGAGAAGGGGGCAGGGGGAATGAGGAGAACCAGGGCATCAGAACGACGCACACGCAGCATCAACCCTGTTCACAGCGGAATGTTCCCGTGCTTGCGCGGCGGCAGGGTTTGCCGTTTGCCACGCGCCAGGCGCAGCGCGCGGATCAGCGCCGGGCGCGTCTCGCGCGGCTCGATGACATCGTCAAGGTACCCGCGCTCGGCAGCGATATACGGGTTGGCGAAGCGGTTCTGATAGTCTTCGACCAGTTCCGCCAGGCGCGCGGCTGGATCGGCAGCCTGCGCCAGCTCACGACGGAAGATGATCTTGACGGCTGCATCGGCGCCCATCACCGCAATCTCGGCAGTGGGCCAGGCGACGTTGAAATCAGCGCGGATATGCTTGCTCGCCATCACATCGTAGGCGCCGCCATAGGCTTTGCGCGTGATGACCGTCAGTTTCGGCACCGTCGCCTCGCAGTACGCATACAGCAACTTCGCACCATGACGGATAATGCCGCCATACTCCTGCTGCGTCCCTGGAAGAAAGCCCGGCACATCAACGAACGTGATCAGCGGAATGTTGAACGCATCGCAGAAGCGCACAAAACGCGCCGCCTTGACCGATGAGTCGATATCGAGCGTCCCCGCCAGGTTCGCAGGTTGATTGGCGACAACGCCAACCGCGTGCCCGTCGAGACGCGCAAAGCCAATGATGATATTGCGCGCCCAGAAGGGTTGCACTTCGAGAAAACTGCTCTCATCGACAACCGCTTCGATCACCTGGAGCATATCGTATGGCTTACGCGGATTGTCGGGAATGATCGTTTGCAGATTCTCGTCCATACGGTCGGGATCGTCATCGGTCGGAGCATATGGCGGGTCTTCCAGGTTGTTCGACGGCACGAACGAAAGCAGCGCCCGCACCTGATCGAAGGCTTCTTCTTCGCTGTCGGCGGCGAAATGCGCCACGCCGCTGCGCGAGTTGTGCGTCATTGCGCCGCCCAACTCCTCGAAGCCGACATCCTCGCCGGTGACAGTCTTGATGACGTCGGGACCGGTGATGAACATTTGCGAACTGCCCTTGACCATGAGAATGAAGTCGGTCATCGCAGGCGAATAGACCGCGCCGCCAGCGCATGGTCCGGCAATCACCGACAGTTGCGGCACCACGCCAGAAGCCATCACGTTGCGGTAGAAAATCTCGGCATAGCCGCCCAAACTGACGACCCCCTCCTGGATGCGCGCGCCGCCGGAGTCGTTCAACCCGATGCACGGCGCCCCCATCCGCAACGAGAGATCCATGACCTTGCAAATCTTCTCGGCGAACACTTCGCCGAGGGATCCGCCAAACACCGTGAAATCCTGCGAGAAGAGGCAGACGTGCCGGCCATCGATCGTGCCATAACCGGTGATAACGCCGTCTCCCAGGGGCTTATGCCGATCCATGCCGAAGGCAGTGGTGCGGTGAACGGCAAAGGCATCGAGTTCAACGAATGAACCCGGATCAAGCAATTTCTCAACACGTTCGCGGGCGGTCATCTTGCCACGTGCGTGCTGCTTCTCTGCAGCCTGCGGGTCGGTCGTGCGTGCGCGCTCACGTCGCCGGCGCAGGTCCTCAATACGCTCGCGTGTTGTCTTCATAGCATCCCTGTCCTCATAGACGGTGGAATTGGTACGATTATACAGGAGGGAGATACAGTAGGGGTCAGGAGTTAAGGGTTGTGAGATCATGACCATGGCAACATTGAAGGGGAGACGCGCGTCTGATAGAACGAAGGCGGGACACAAAGCCGTGAACCACGGAGGCGACCAATGATCGATCACCAACCGACTGAGCGAGGATGGAGGCGCGGCGCTGCTGTATGGGGTCTCTGGCTGGCAGTGCTGGCGCTGGCGTCCGTTGTGATTTACGTCATCTGGCTGCGCGCCTTCTTCGAGATCTACTATGTGTGGCTGAGTCTGGGCGATGCCGCTCGACTGATCTACGAACTGACGATCATTGTCTTGACGATCGGCGTGGTAGCATGGATCGCCGCAGGCGAGGCGTATCTGGCAGCCGGCGCCCACGAGCGTCGATTGATGCGTCGTTTCTGGTACGTTACCGTGCCGCTCCTGATCGCTGGCGCGATCGGGCTGGTCATTCCATTGATCTGACGCTATCTACAACAACCGGTAGTAAATCACGGCGGTATGCAGCGAGCCGTCGGCGCTGCGGGCATATTTCGGGATGCGTCCGACGAAGGTATAGCCGCATGCCTGGTACAGCAGTTCTGCAGGGTCGCCTTCGCGCGTGTCGAGGATTAACAACGAACGTCCCTCGCGGCGCGCTTCCTCTTCCACCGCCGCCAGCAGCGACCGGGCGACACCCCGCCGCCGGGCTGAACGCAGCACCATGAGTTTCTTCATTTGCGCCCGATGCTGTTCACCTGGTTTCTGCGCCAGTTCGAGTTGGACAGCGCCAATAATGGCGTCACCTTCGCGCGCGACCAGCAGGACGCGCAAACGTTCAGTGACATCATCACAGATCGCGTCCCAGTAGCGTTGCGCCGTCGCTTTATCGAGCGGCGGCAGAAAACCGAGCGATGCACCGCTATTGACGGCATCCTGCAACAGCGTTACCAATCCAGAACGCGCTGCGTGAAATGTAGCTGCATTAATGCGTTCGATGACCATCCCACCCTCCTTGACTTCATGGTACAGGCAGATTATACTGTATCGGCATACCCCTGGGAGGTATGAATACACCAGTAGAATGCAAAGGGAGTATCAAACTGTTATGGCAAAGCCGATTATCGTGACTGATGACGATTTCGAGCAGCAGGTGCTGAAATCCGACATTCCGGTTGTCGTCGATTTCTGGGCGCCGTGGTGCGGTCCCTGCCGCGTCATTGCACCGATCCTCGAAGAGCTGGCAAACGAATACGATGGAAAGGTCAAGGTCGCCAAGGTCAACACCGATGATCACCAGCGCTGGATGGGCAAGTTTGGCATCATGGCCATTCCAACCATGATTTTCTTCAAGAACGGCACGGAAATCAACCGCATTGTCGGCGCCGGTCCCAAACGCATGCTGAAAGAGGCGTTCGAAGCGGCAATTGCCAGATAATTGGGCGCAGGAGGGAGCGATGTCCGCATCGCGGTCCGCGCGCCCGATCAGCGATGAACTGCGCCACGATGTGCTGGTGCGGTTGCGGCGAATCGAAGGTCAGGTGCGCGGCATTCAACGCATGATCGAAGAGTGTCGTGACTGCCAGGAGATTGTGACGCAACTTGCCGCTGTCAAGGCGGCGGTTGGAAGCTTGAGTACGTTGCTGGCTGAGACGTATACGCGCGATTGCCTCTGCTCCGGCGAAGCCGTCAACTCAGAAGAGGTCGCGCGCCTCCTCGACGTTCTCAAATCGGCTCGATGATCTTACGGCGTCACCACAACATTCGCGCCAAACTCTGAGGTGTAGGCGCCGGTTGCCGTTCCGCTTACAACGTCACCGGCGCTTACTCCGCTGACTGTGAACGTCCCGCCAAATGTGCCGTCGGCAGCGGCAGTGAGCGCGCCAAGCAGCATGCTGCCCTCTCCCCTGGCGCCTGCCATTCCCTGCGAGAGAAAAATCTCGACACGCGCACCGCTGAACAGCGTCTGTCCTGGCGCCGTCCCGATGTAGCCTGTCACCGTCAGTGAACTGCCACTGAGCCAGGCGACGCTGATGACTGGCGCGTCCATGCCCTGATTGGCGGATCCCGCCAGCAGCATGTCGTCGTTGGGGGTAGGACCATCGTTGTCCAGATCAATCGCCAGACCGCCATTCGCAAAGATGCGATTTCTCAAGATACGTGCACTGGTCGCACCTGGTTTGAGCGTCACACCTTCATCACCATTACAGGCGATGATATTCGCCTCAACCGCTGCTGTTCCGCCAACCCTGGTGTCGGTCGAGTCCTGAAGATCGATGCCATCATCGTTGTTGCCACGTGGGGTGATGCCGTCGGCAGCCACGCCGATGTAATTGCCGATAATCTGGTTCCCTGTCGATGATGCCCCCCAAATGCGGATGCCATTGACAAGATTGCCCGAAACGACGTTGCGCGCCTCTGGTGTCGAACCGCCGATGATGTTGCCGGATGAGTTCTCGATGCTGATGCCGGATCCGCCATTTGGTGCGGCTGTCGAACCATCGAGCGCTACGCCGAAATAATTGCCCCGGATCGTGTTGCCTCCGCCGCTGCTGATCAGGAGACCGTGCCCGCTAAAGCGATTAATTACAAGCCCGCGCACAGTGCTGCCGCCAGCAATGAGGGTCAGACCGTTGCCCATCGTCGGCGATCCGCGCACCTCGATTAACGGCGCCAACACCCATCCCGGTTGCGTCCATCCATCAATGACAACGGCGTCGGTGATCGCCGGCAGCGGCGTGACGATGGTGATGATATGCGGACCGGCGCCCGACAGATTGAACCAGATATCGTCTGCGCCTGGTCTGGTGTTCGCCTGCTGAATGGCAGCGCGCAGCGTGCAGACGCCTCCCGCCGTCTGACAGACGTTATCCGCCAGGTTTGCGTCTGGAGCATCACCAGGATCATTCACGATGAACTGCGGGACCGGGGTCACGGTCGGCGTCGGCGTTGCGGTCGCCGTTGCCGTCGCCGTCGCGGTCGCCGTTGCCGTTGCCGTTGCCGTCGCCGTCGCGGTTGCCGTTGCCGTTGCCGTCGCCGTCGCGGTCGGCGTCGCCGTCGCGGTTGCTGTTGCCGTTGCCGTCGCCGTCGCCGTTGCTGTCGGCGTCGCGGTCGCCGTTGCCGTTGCCGTTGCCGTTGCCGTCGCCGTTGCTGTCGGGGTTGCCGTCGCCGTCGGCGTTGCGGTATGCGTCGCGGTTGCGGTCGCCGTCGCCGTCGGCGTTGCGGTATGCGTCGCGGTTGCGGTCGCCGTCGCGGTCGGTGTATGCGTCGGTGTATGCGTCGGTGTATGCGTCGGTGTATGCGTCGGTGTATGCGTCAGCGTCGGTGTCGGCGTCGCCGTCGGCATTGCCGTTGGGGTATAGGTCGGCGTAGTTGGCGGCGGCGCAAATGTTGGCGATGCCAGCGGCGTTGGACTCGGCGGGATGGGTGTCAATATCACCGGCGGCGCCGTCGGGTAGCGTGTCGGCGTCGGCGGCGGTGTGGTTGTTGGGGGCGGCGCCGTCGGACGAGGGACGCTGGTTGGCATTGGCGGCTGAGTTGGTGCAGGCGGAGGCGGCGCCGGTGGCGTTGCCGTCGGCGGAACAGCCGATGGGATTGTTGCCTGCACGGTGGCGGTGACCGCCGTGGCGGAAGGGACAGGACTGGCAACACCCGCTGAAGGAGACGGCGTAACCTGTGTCGGCGACACGCTGGGGGTGATCGAAGCAGTCGCGGTTGCGGTCGGCAACGCTGGCGTCGCACCTGGGACGCCGGCTGGCGGTTGCTCATAGGCAGGCGGCACGATCAACCAGCCGCCAATCTCTTCCGTTCCAGCATCCTCCTCGATCTGACGAATCGCTTCGGGTGGGATCGGCGGTAGTTGCGGACGGTCCGCCGCCAACCAGGGGCGATAGTCGGCGCTGAGGCGGGAGAGCAGACTCTGTGGATAGATGGCGCCGCTTGGCGTCAGCAGCCAGAGCACGATCACGGCAAGCGCCATCGTACCGATTGCGCCGGCGATGATGGTTGCCGCAATCAGTGCGAATGTCAGCGCCCGATCACGCGACGGACGCGACAGATGGCTTCTGATCATCGACTGCTTCATTCTCAACACACGATAGAGTCAGACTGAAGATGCTGCCTCCAGGCGACGAATGCTCGAGCCACAGCGACCCTCCCTGACGCTGGATCAGTTCGCTGGCAATCGCCAGACCAAGACCCATGCCGCGTTCTGACGAATTGAGTCCTTCAGCGCCACGCGAGAAGCGCGTGAATAGCGTTTCGCGCTGTTCTGGCGCAATGCCGGGACCGGTATCGCTGACATCGATACGAACGACATCACCACAATGCACCGCGCTCAGACGCACCATTCCAGATGACGTGTATCGCACGGCGTTGTCGAGCACCTGGGCAAGCGCCTGCGGCAGATGCACCGGATCGGCGAGCACGTCCGGCAGATCGGTGGGAATGTCAACCTCGAACGTCAGCCCTTTGGCATCCGCCGCCCGGTGGACAGACCCGATGACGCGCTGCAAGACGCCGGTCAGGGTGATCGGTTCGATATCGAAGGTCAGCGTGCCTGAATCGAGACCGGCAATCGTAATGACATTGTTCACAAGCGCCGTCATCGTGCGTGCGTGCGTATGAATGCCATTGACCAACATCTGCTGCTCTTCGGAAAGCGCGCCGACCAGACGGCGCGCCAGCAGATCCGCATTGCCGTTGATAATCGTCAGAGGCGTGCGCAATTCGTGCGAAATCGTCGCAATGAAATTGGTCTTTGCCCGGTCAATGGCGACGTCGTGGGTCATGTCGTGCAGTACGACCACAGTCGCCAGCGTTTCGCCTGCGCCGCCGAATACCGGCGCACGCACGACACGCACGACGCGCTCACCGACACGAAACAGGTCCGGCGAACGGGCGCCGCCAAAGTGAGGCGCATCGGCGCCCAACGGCTCGAACCGAATGTCGGTAATGGATGCAGGAGGCGAATCGTCGTTCGACAATCCAAGAATGCGACGCGCTGCCAGGTTGAGCAATTCGATCCGGTCGTCGGCATCGCAGACGATCACGCCATCGGTGATACTTTCCACAATTGCGGCGCGACGACCGGCTTCGGCGCGCACCGTGTTGTACAGCGCCAGCAGGTGGCTGGTCATCGTGTTGAATGCACCGGCAAGCTTCCCGATTTCATCGTCGCTGCGCACGGCGCTGCGCCGATCAAGATTGCCGCTGGTCACATCCTGCGCCACTGCGAGGAGTTCTTCGACTGGACGGGTGATCTGGCGCGCAATGGAGACCCCCAGCCCAACGATTGCCGCCATGAGCACGATCGTCAAACCCACCAGCGACGAGCGGATGTCGGACCAGGGACCGATGACGTAGTCGCTTGCCAGCGCAACCGACAGCACACCGACAATATTGCCGCGCACCACCAACGGGGCGAACGCCAGCTGATACTGACGATCATTAACGATTGCGGTATCGAACACACCGCGTTCCGGCGTTGCAGAAAGCGCCTGCAGACGCCCGATCATATCGGCAGGCGCATCGAGCGCGGAAAGACCGGCTACCGGTTCGATCGAACTGGCAAATGCTTTCCCGGTTGCCGGATCATACACCGACACAAAAGCCGATTGCGACTGTGCAGCGAGGTCGGTGAGCAACCCGCTGAGGCGCGTGGCGACGACGGCGCCGCCAACGATACGTTCATCCTGCCGAATTGGCGCGACGGTGAAGAGGTATCGCGCACCATCTCCCGCATCGAGCAGGCCGGCGTACTTATCGCCGCGCACATCGGCAGCGCCTGTCAGAATCCGCTGCACAAACCACAATCCCGACATATCGCGTGGCGGACGGTCGATCCAGGCAGCAGACGCACTTTCATCGCGTTCGCGGTGCAGAACGGTTTTGCCTGTGCTATCGAAGATGATCAGGCGGTCTAACTGCACGCCACGCCGCTGGCTGATGCGCACAAACGGTTCGACTGCTGCACCAAGCCCGGCGACATCCCCGGCGGCGAGTGCATCGGCAACTGCGGGCGCGCCGGTGTCAGCGTTTGGTCCGGCAAACACGAGTTCGCGCAGGAAGGTAAGGTTGCTGCTCTCTTGCCGAACGATGGCATCCGCCACAACGCGCGCGGTCTGCGCCAGTTGATTATTGAGGCGTTCCTGAGCGTTGCCAGTGACAAAGAGGAATGCCGTCGTCGAACCGGCGAGCGCCACCAGCAAGGTCAGCAGCAGGAACGGAATGATGATTTTGTACTGGACGCGCGAACGAAGTGGACGAACGATCATGATTGCCATCCTCGCAGCGCCAGGCGCTAACGTATCTTCATCGAGCGCGGGCGAGTGCACGATATCAGTGTATCAGAAAGGCATTACCGAAAACAGCCCCCCTTTACGATAGAACAACCGATTACGCATGTCTCTCGTAATTTCGATGATGCTTGCCCCTACCCCCTTGCCACCCCGTGGATGTTCGCAGGGGCGCCACCCCGTGGACGTTCGCAGGGGCGCCACTCATGGGCGCCCTCCGTGGACGTTCGTAGAGGCGCCACCCCGTGGACATTCGCAGGGGCGCTACCCATGGGCGTTCGCAGACGGACAGGGTTTTTCAGCCACAAAGCGTGTTTGTTCCATTCCGACGCCTGGTTTCCTCACCCTTCGCCCCCTCTGCAGTACCGTTGGGAGGGGGGATTTTCAGCGTCATGCGGACCGGGGGTCCGCATGACGAAGGCAGCGGCATACAGACCAGAGGACCGCACACCTGGAGATGCCCCCTTCCCAATCAACACACCGGGCATACTGTCATGCGGCTTCTGGTATAATGACTTCCGTGCACGGGTCATAGCATATGGTGCGATGCCGCACGCAGCCAATGCCAGACAGCATGGTCGCGCTGGCAGCGCCAGGAGGGCGCACGAGTGAAGATGCTCATCAATGCAGCCGATACTGTCGTCTCCAATGCGCTGGAAGGTTTTGCTCAGGCGCATTCGGGCATGGTGCGCGTGATGCGCAACCCGGATTATGTCATTCGCGCCGATGCGCCGCACCGCGACCGGGTTGCGGTCGTGAGCGGCGGCGGCAGTGGACACGAACCGATGCACATCGGGTATGTCGGGCGAGGGATGCTGACAGCCGCATGTCCTGGCGCCATTTTCACATCGCCGACGCCGGATCAGATTCTGGCGGCCACGCACGAAGCCGCCGGCGACGCAGGCGTTCTGTACATTATCAAAAACTATGCTGGCGACCGAATGAATTTCGAGATCGCCATGGAGACGCTCGCGCTTGAAGGCGTGCCGGCGGCATCGGTCATCGTGGCGGATGATGTCGCGCATCCGGCAAAAGACCTCCGGCGCGGCACCGGCGCCACGATCATTGTCGAAAAGATAGCTGGCGCCGCTGCGGAGATGGGCGCTTCGCTCGAAGAGTGCACACAGGTTGCGCAGCGCGCCGAGCACCAGAGTCGTTCCATCGGGGTTGCCCTGTCTGCCTGCACGATACCGACGCTTGCACGCCCTTCCTTTCACCTCGGAGACGAGGAGATCGAGATTGGCATCGGCATTCACGGCGAAGCAGGACGACAACGCACCACGATCGCGCCAGTTGCGCGTATTGTCGACCAATTGTGCAACGCTCTCGTCGATGACCTCGGTTTGCGTGCGGGTGATCGCACGCTGGCGTTGGTCAACGGTCTCGGCACGACAACACAGATCGAGCTGTATGTCGCGTTTTGCGAGGTTGCGCGATGGTGCGCAGCGCGCGGTATTGTTCTCGAGCGAAGACTGGTAGGCAACTATGTGACATCGCTCGATATGGCTGGATGCACCATCACGCTGATGCGCCTGGATAACGAACTGCTTCAGCTATGGGACGCTCCGGTGTGTACGCCTGCTCTGCGCTGGGGCGTATGAGGCGAACGTGCTGACCCTATCGACAGGTCGCTTGTAGGACCAGTGCGAGGAGATGCTTGTCTGGAGGCTTCTCGGATGCAGATCACCGTCGACCATGTCATCCGCTTTATTGAGCGCGCTGCCGCGCTTATCCGCGAACACGCGACTGAACTGACGGAACTCGATACCGTGATTGGCGATGCAGACCACGGCGCCAATCTGAACCGCGGGTTCTCCGCAGTCGTTGTCAAACTCGATACGTTGCAGGACGACGACATCGGAACCGTGCTGGACGTGGCCGGTAAAACGCTCCTGGCGACGGTCGGCGGTGCGGCTGGTCCACTCTACGGAACGGCATTTCGACGCGCAGGGGCATTGCTGGCAGGGCGCTACACGATCGAAGGCGCCGATATTGCCGCCGCGCTCGAAGTGGCGCTTGAAGGAATCATCGAGCGTGGGCGCGTTCAGCGCGGCGAAAAGACGATGCTCGACGCAATCGCACCAGGGGTCGAAACGTTTCGCAATGTCATCACGCAGGGCAAATCCCTCGACGAAGCGGCGTACTGTGCACTCGCCGCTGTTGAGGAGGGCATGCGCGCAACCATTCCTATGCAGGCGACGAAAGGGCGCGCTGCGTTTCTCGGACCGCGCAGCATCGGGCATCAGGACCCCGGCGCAACATCGGCGTACTACATTGCCTGCGCAATGGTCGGTCCCGACGCCGTTCCGCCATCCGATCAGCACACAGCCTAGCACTACCATTCTGAAAGGAAGCAGTATGCGCACATTCACGACCGATGTTCTGGTGATCGGCGGCGGCGCCACCGGCGCAGGCGCACTGCGTGACCTTGTGCTGCGCGGTATCCGATGCGCGCTGGTCGAAAAGGGTGATCTAACGCACGGCACAACCGGTCGCTACCACGGATTGCTCCACTCCGGCGGTCGCTACGTGGTGAAAGATCCGCAGTCGGCGGAGGAGTGCGCGCGCGAAAATGAAGTCCTGCGCAAGATCATGCCACACTGCATCGAGGAAACCGGCGGATTGTTCGTTGTGACCCCGGCGGATGACGAAGCGTATGCTGATCGGTTTGTGGACGCATGCCGTCGCACTGGCGTGTGGGTCGAGGAAATCCCGGTGCGAGAGGCGCTCCACCGCGAACCGCTGCTCAACCCGCGCATCAAGCGGGCGTTCGCAGTGCGTGACGGCGCCGCCGACTCGTTTCTCGCCACGCACGCCAATACCGATGATGCACGACGCTACGGCGCGCAGGTGTTGACCTACCATCGCGTGGTTGGGCTGGAACGTGTGGGCGACCGGATTATCGGCGCGCTGTGCGAGGACCTGCGGAGTGGCGAGACGGTGCGGGTCCATGCCAGTTTTATCATCAACGCAACCGGCGCGTGGGCCGGGAAGATCGCAGCGATGGCAGGGTTGCGCATCAATGTCGTGCCCGGCAAGGGAACGATGATCGCTATGAATCATCGCATCGTCAACACGGTCGTCAATCGATGCAAAATGCCCGCTGACGGCGACATCATCGTGCCGATCCATACCGTGGCGGTGCTCGGCACGACCGACATCCCTGTGCCCGATCCCGACGTGTATGACATTACCCCGGAAGAGGTCCATCAGATCCTCGAAGAGGGCGAATGCCTGGTTCCGGGCGTCAGCCGTATGCGCGCACTGCGGGCATGGGCGGGCGTCCGACCGCTGTACAAGGAACAGGATGCCGGAAGCGATCGCGATATTCCTCGCACCTACAAATTGCTCGACCACGAAACGCGCAACGGCGTCGCCGGGATGGTCAGCATCGTCGGCGGCAAGTGGACGACGTATCGATTGATGGCGGAACACACCGTCGATCTGGTCGCACAACGCCTTGGCGTAACAACGCCATGCCGCACGGCGGACCTGAAGATCGAACCATCGCACGACGGCGCCGCTTCTGCGCCGCATCAATCGGCGCGCTCGCAGTTTGCCATTCTGGCATCGCCGTTCTATATGCTGGGTCATCGCCTGGCGGAGGTCGAGGCTGATGATAGCTACGGTGAGCTGATCTGCGAATGTGAACTGGTGACGCGGGCGCACCTGGAAGCGGCAATTCGCAGCGAGGGAACCGCCAATCTCGATGATCTGCGCCGCGACACGCGCCTTGGCATGGGTCCGTGTCAGGGTGGCTTCTGCACCTACCGCGCCGCCGCCATCTGGCATGAACTTCGCAATGGGACGGATCGAGCCAGCGGTGTGCCGCCAGCGACGGCGTTGCTCAGGCACTTCCTGCAGGAGCGCTGGAAGGGAGTCACGCCAACGTTGTGGGGCGATCAGCTTCGCCAGGAACGCCTCGACGAACTGAACTATCTCGAGACGCTTGCCGTTGATCGCCTGCCAGACGCCGGACACGTCGCAATCGAGCAGAAACGCGACTATGTGGTCGAAGAGGTTGTCTAACCGGAGCGCGCGGGATTCCGCCGGATTCTGTCATAAGGACGACTTCAATGCGCACAATGATCGTTATTGGAGCGGGATTGAGCGGGCTGATGGGCGCTCTGGCGCTGGCGGAAGCCGGTCTGCGACCGCTGGTGCTGGCGAAGGGACAGGGAGCGACCCACTGGACTGCCGGCACGATTGATGTCTGGGGCGCCGATGAACGCTCTCCGCGCGAAGCGCTTCAGGCGCTCGGCGAATCGCGCCCGCGTCATCCGTATGCCCTGATTGGCGCGCACGCCGTGGAGAACGCCATCGCGCGCTTCCGCGCGCTCACCGAGGTGGCGCGGTATCCGTATGTCGGCGGGCTGGATCGGAACGTCCTTCTGCCGACGGCTGCGGGGGCGCTGCGTCCTGTTGCACTGTTGCCGGTCACGATGGCAGCCGGAGATGTGCGGCTCGGCGGGGAAGTGTTGATCGCCGGGTTCCATGAATTGCGCGACTTCTACCCGCCGTTCATCGCCGCCAATCTGGCGGCGCAGGGCATTGCGGCGCGCGGCATCTACCTGACGACACCGCCAGCGTTTCGCAGACACGAATATACAACGGTAACATTTGCGCACATGTTCGATGATCCGACATTTCGCAGCGATATTGGCAGGCAATTGCGCGCGCACCGCGGCGATGCTACCCGGATTGGACTGCCAGCGATACTCGGATTGCGCGATCCGCTGGGCGCCGTCGCTCATCTGCAGCATGAGAGCGGCGCGCAGGTGTTCGAGATTCCGACATTGCCGCCTTCCGTGCCGGGGATCCGACTATTCGCCCTCTTCCAGCATGCCATCGAACAGCACGGGGGACGGTTGCAGATCGGATCAGAAGTGAACCACGGCGATGGTCAGAATCGCCTGCTCACGACCATCTGGAGCGAGGCGGCGGCGCGTCAGCAGGAACATCGGGTCGAGCGAGCGTTGCTGGCGACCGGTGGTGTTGCAGGCGGCGGCATTCGAACCGACCATACGGGCATTGTTCGCGAAACGGCGCTCGATCTGCCGGTGCGCGCACCGGCGAACCGCGCCGACTGGTTTGCGCCGCGCTTTCTCGATCCGCATGGACACGCCGTGTACACGGCTGGCGTCGCAACCGACGCGCGTCTGCGACCACTCGGCGCAGACGATGAGGTGGTGTACGACAATGTGGCGGTCGCGGGCGCAACACTGGCTGGAACCGATACCGTCCGTGAACGCAGTCGGAGTGGCGTTTCACTTGCCACAGGCTGGGCGGCTGGACGCATACTTGCAGGATTGGTGTCATGACAATCATCCCAGCGGATCATATCGAGCATTCACTTGAACAGTCGCTCGACCATTGCATCAAGTGCAATATCTGCACTGCGGCGTGTCCGGTCAGCGCCGTCACCGATCGGTTTCCCGGACCCAAGTATGTCGGTCCGCAGGCGCAGCGTTTTCGACACGAGCGCCAGCCGTCGCCTGATGAGTCGGTGGACTACTGTTCGGGATGTCGCGTGTGCAACGAAGTCTGCCCGACTGGCGTGCGGATCGCCGAACTGAATGCGCGCGCGCGGGCGCGCCTGGTGGCGGAGCGTGGCATCCCGCTGCGCAACCGCCTGATCAGCCGCTCTGGTCTGGTCGGTCGTTTGGGGGCAGGACCGCACGCGCCACTGGCAAATGCGCTGCTCGGCTTCAAACCACTGCGGGCGGTCATTGAACGCACGCTGGGGATCGCGCGCGAAGCGCCGTTGCCAGGGTTCAGCCGGTACACCTTTCGATCATGGTTCGGGCGCCGACGCGCACCACAGACGAGCAATGGAGCGCCAAAAGGTCAGGTCGTCTACTTCCATGGATGCGCGGCAAACTACTATGAGCCATGGATCGGCAGAGCGGTCGTCGCCGTGCTCGAACACAACGGGTTTGAGGTGCTGCTGCCGGATCAGCGCTGCTGTGGTCTGCCGCTGCTTTCAAACGGCGACTTTGCCGCTGCGCGTCGCGCGCATGAAGACAACGTCGGATTCCTGGCGCCGTATGCGCTGCGCAACATCCCGATCGTCGGCGCCAGCACCAGTTGCACCCTGACGCTCAAAGAAGAAGCGCCGGAATTGCTCGGCATGCAGAGCGACGCAGTGCGCGCAGTTGCGCAGCAGACCTTCGACATCTTTGAGTTTCTGCGGATGCTTCACGAGCGTGGCGAGTTGCGCACCGACTTTCGCTCAATTGAGCGCACGTTGCCATATCATGCGCCGTGTCAGTTGCGCGCGCACCGCATCGGTCGCCCTGCGCTCGATGTGCTGGAACTCGTCCCCGGGCTGCGACTGGTCGAAACGCACGCCAGTTGCTGCGGCATCGCCGGAACGTATGGTCTAAAGGTCGAGAAGTATCGGATCAGCATGGATGTCGGGGCGCCGCTATTCGAGACGGTGCGTCGTTCCGGCGCCGATATGGCGCTCTGCGACTCAGAGACCTGCCGCTGGCAGATCAGCCATGGCGCAGGCGTGATTGCGCGCCATCCGATAGAGATACTTGCCGAAGCCTATGGGGTTGTGACATGATATGATTGGCATTTTGATCGTTGCGCACAGTGAACGGCTTGCAAGCGGCGTCAAAGAGTTTGCCGATCAGGCGACGCATGGTCAGGTTCCGATTGTTGCAGTAGGCGGAGCAGTCGATGGTTCGCTCGGGATCAGCACCGAGGCGATTCGCAATGGTCTACGCCGGATTGCCAGCGCCGACGGGATTCTTGTTCTGGTTGATTTTACCAGCGCAGCGTTGAGCGTCGAAGCCGTGCTCGAAGATGAGCCAGCCATGCGCGTTGTCATCAGCAATGCGCCGCTTGTCGAAGGCGCGTATCTCGCCGCCGTCGAGGCGTCGATCGGCGCAACGCTGGAGGAAACCGCAGCCGCAGCGTTGCGCGGACGCGACCTGATCAAAGCGCCATCTGATCGTCGCGCACGCTATCAGTAACCCGTCGTCCGCCTCCGTCGGGCCGGGCAGGTGAAGCGCACCCCTGAGACGGTTTATGGAAGAGCGAGTGGTCAGGATTCGGCATCCCTTCGGGCTGCATGCGCGTCCGGCAGCGGATTTCTACCGCAAGACGCGCGAATTTCGCAGCCGTATTACGGTACGGAACATCACCCGGCGATCCTCGGTCGAACTGCCGGTCAGCCTGTTGAACCTGCTGCAACTTGGCGCTGCGCAGGGCCATCAGGTGTTGATACGCGCCGAGGGTGAAGATGAACGTGAGGCGGTGGCAGCTCTGGCCGCCTTGCTGGATCAACTCGCAGCCGAGGAATAAATGGCCATCTACCTTCGTGGCGCTGGCAGTTCACCCGGAGTCGCGCTCGGACGCGCGGTGCGGTATCTGCCCGACCATCATGCCTGGCACACCGTCGATGCCAGTATCGAAGCCGCGATGGTGCGATTCACAGCAGCCCAGGCAACAGCCGCCAGTCAATTGCGCACCCTGGCGGAGTTGCTGCACGAAGAGGGGCGCGTCGAAGAGGCGCGCATTTTTGATACTCATTCGCTCCTGGTTGAAGACGAAGCCCTGACCCACGACGTCGAGCGGCGCATGCGCGAGGGGCACATCAGCCTGGAGCAGGCGTTGATCGCCGCCACTGCTTCGTTGCGTGAAGCCATCGAGGCAATCGACGATCCCTACCTCCGTGAACGCGCCAGCGACCTCGACAGTGTGCGCCGCGCGATCCTGACGGCGCTGTATGGTGAAACCCGCCGTCTCCACGATGTGCCGATCGGCGCTATCCTGGTGACGAATGACCTGACCCCTGCCGAAGCGGTCAGCCTGCGCGATGGACGGATCGCCGGGTTTGCCACCGCTGAAGGCGGACCGACCAGCCACACGACAATCCTGGCGCGCGCCTTCGGCATCCCGGCGGTCGTCGGGTTGGGCGCGGCGACGCTCGCCGTCCCCGACGGCGCGCCGCTGGTGCTCGATGGATACACCGGTCTGCTGATTGTTGATCCCGACGCCTTTGAATGGTCGTCGTATGAACGCCGCGCATCCGGGTTGATCATTGCGCGGATCAAGCAACAACCGCTGCGCGATCAACCGGGACGGATGGCAAGCGGCGAGCCGGTGACCTTCTGGGCAAACATCAGCCATCCGCTGGAGGCGCGCGCCGCCCTCGAACAGGGAGCGGAAGGCATCGGGCTGTTCCGCACCGAATTCCTCTTCCTGGGGCGCGACGCTCCGCCCGACGAAAACGAACAGTACGAAGCATATCGCACTGTTGTCGAAACGATGGAAGGGCGCCCGGTCATTATTCGCACCCTGGACATTGGCGGCGACAAACGAGCGGCGTACCTCGACCTCCCGCACGAACTCAATCCCTCGCTTGGCATTCGCGGGTTGCGCCTTTCGATGCACCGCCCTGATCTGTTCCAGACCCAGATTCGCGCCATGCTCCGCGCAGCGGTGCACGGCGATCTGCGCATTCTGTTGCCGATGGTCGCAACGCCTGACGAGGTGACGTGGGCGCGCGAGCAGATCCGCAGCGCCGCCGAGTCGCTGGCGCGCGACAATATCCCTCACCGCGCGGATGTACTCGTCGGCGTCATGATCGAAACGCCAGCTGCAGCCATAACCGCCGATCTGCTGGCGCGCGAGGCGGCGTTCTTCAGCATCGGCACGAACGACCTGGCGCAATACGCGCTTGCCGCCGACCGCACGAGCGCCGACGTGTCCGCCCGCTATGCACAAAACTCCACTGCTGTGCTGCGCCTGATCGCGCAAACCGTCGGCGCCGCCGCCCGCGCGCGGTTACAGGTATGCGTCTGCGGCGAGATCGCCAGCGCGCCGGATGTGGCGCCGCTCCTGGTAGGGTTGGGCGTATTGCAGTTGAGCATGAACCCGGCAAGCATTCCCCTGATCAAAGAGCGCCTGGGTGAGACAGCGATGGCGCAGGCGCGATCAGCCGCGCGATCAGTGTTAGGTTTCTACGTATGAGCAACCTTCCTGAGTGCATTGGCAATTATCGCCTGGAACGCCAGATTGGCAAAGGCGGCATGAGCCATGTCTTGCTGGCGCGTCACCGAACGCTTCGTAATCGCCAGGTAGCGATCAAGGTGCTCCTTTCGCAAGATACTGAATGGATCGAACGCTTCACCCGCGAAGCGGAGATTACGAGTCAGCTCCGTCACGAACACATTGTGCCGATCTATGATCACGGCTATCAAGCGCCGTTCCACTACACAGTTATGGAGTATGTCGAGGGCGGATCGCTGCGTGATCTGCTCAATCAGCGCGGACGGCTGCCGCTTGATCTGGCAGCGCACATCTTTCGCTGCGCTGCGGCTGCACTCGACTACGCCCATTCGCACGGCGTCGTCCATCGTGATGTTTCGACCGGCAACATCCTTGTGGACAGCCACACCATGCGCGTGCTCCTCGCCGACTTCGGCATCGCCCGCGAATCGGGCAAAACGCCCATGACGACGGTCAATAAAGTGATGGGGACGCGGGGATTCCTCTCGCCGGAACACGCTTCTTCGGCAACCGCCGTGACCCATCTTTCCGACATTTACAGCCTGGGCGTGGTGTTCTTCGTCATGCTCACAGGCGATCTGCCCTGGCCCTACCTGCCTGGACTGGGTGAAGACGGCGGACCGTTTGCCCTGCCTATGTCGCTGCGCGACCGCGGCGTGACCGGCGTTCCCGCCGAACTCGACGATATTATTCGCACCATGCTGGCGCTGGACCCGTCCAAACGGTATCCCAGCGCGCGGGCGGCGGCAGACGCGCTCGAACGAGCACTGAACCGCCACACCAACCCGACTCAGGTCGTTGCCAGCGCACCCGCCAGCGCATCACCCGTTCCAGCATCGCCGCCGGAAGAGCCGCACCCGGTCGAGAAGGCGTTGTCACCCGATCTGATCAAAGCGCCGATGCAGGAGGCTCTGACACGCGCCCATGAACTCAACGATCCGCGTGAAATCGCCAGGTTGCTGAACGACTGGAGCAGGGCGCAACCGTGGCTGCGCCGCCCGTCGTTGGGTCGCCTCGCGGCAATCAGGCAGATTGGGCATCGCAACGTCTACTGGTACACTCTGCGCGTTCTGTACGAGACGCGCGAGCCGGCGCAAACGTCGGAAGAACCGGATTATCAGATGGCGGAGAGCAAACTGGAGCGCGAACCTGGTCGCTGGGAAGTGCCGCTTCCACCGCTGCAAGGGTTCGCGAACGACCCTGGCGACATCGAGCGTATTCCCGGTTCGACGCGCGTCGTGCTCTGTGATGATTGCAAAGGCATCGGGCGCAAGGTCTGCCCCCGCTGCAATGGCAGTCGGCGCATTTCTGCACCATCCGACCCTGCGCCGCCAGTCGCTGTGAAGACCAGTTCGCCAGCGACCGCTGACTCCATCACGTCCCCCTCTGCGCAAGTTGCGGCAGCGCCACGAGTGATCCCCTGCCCTGAGTGTCAGGGAAGCGGCGGGTTGCACTGTACACGGTGCGATGGAACCAGTCGCCTGGTTGTGTACAAGACCCTCCGCTGGCGCCGCCAGGCGGCAACAATGACCGGACACGATGATCTGCCGACCATTGACGAGCAGTGGCTGCAACAGCACTGCAAGAAGCGCAAAATCTACTGCGAGCAGGCCACCGGCGGGTTTCGTCCCGAATGGCAGCTTGTGCCGGGCATTCAGCCGATGATTCAAGAGGCGGAAAAGCGCTTGAACCCCGATACGCGCATTTTGTTGAGCGAAATGACGGTGCACTTCATCCCTGTCACCGAAATCGTATTCGACCTCAATGAATGGACAGTGACGAAAGGCGCCGGGCGCAAAGGACAGTCACATGAACCGGTGCTCTATCGCTGGTACATCTACGGCTTCGAGAAGATGTTACCTGATGACCGGCGGTTTCTGAACTGGGATCGGCTTATCGCGCTGGGAGCGACCGGTGTGAGCATTGCAGCGACCGTGGCGCTGATTCTGCTGCTGATGCTGTGATGCACTCCAGAGCCATCTGATTCGCTTGTTGGCGTCCTTCGACGCCTGATGTTCGACATCCACGATTGTGCGATCATTTCAAACCTCTTCATACACGACTATGTCGATGTCTCAGCATTCGCTTCTTGAGACGCTTGCGCCGCTCTTCGACGCGATTGCGCGCGTCGGCGGGCATCCGCTGCTCGTGGGTGGAGCAGTGCGTGATCTGTTGCTCGGTCTCACGCCGACTGATATCGATATCGAGGTCTATGGCGTTGATGGGCAAACGCTTTCTGCTGCGCTTGCGCCATTCGGTCGCGTCAATGTCGTCGGGCGATCATTTGGCGTGCTGAAGATGCGTCTCGATGAGTATGAGGTGGATGTGGCGTTGCCGTCGCGACGCCATCCGCTGCCTGATGGGGAGACCGGTGCGTTGCCGGACTACGACCCGTCACTGACGCCGCGCGAGGCGCTGGCGCGGCGCGATTTTACGATCAACGCGCTGGCACTGACGCCATCTGGCGATCTGATCGACTATTTCGGCGGTTGTGCGGACCTCGAGGCGCGGGTGCTTCGGCACACGTCCGAGGCATTCGGCGATGATCCGCTGCGGGTGCTGCGCGCGATGCAGTTTGCTGCCCGCTTTGCCATGCGTCTGGCGCCGGAGACGGCTGCGTTATGCCGCACGTTGTTGCCGCAGGCTGCAGATCTGCCACTGGATCGCATCTGGCGGGAATGGCAGAAATGGGCGCTCCTCGGCGTGTTCCCATCTGCCGGGTTGCGCGCACTTGACGAATCGGGATGGCTGGCGCTCTACCCGGAACTTGCCGCGCTCCAGGGATGCCCGCAGCATCCCCGTTACCACCCTGAGGGGGATGTGTGGACGCACACGTTGCACGTTTGTGATGCTGCGGCGCGGATCGCCGACCGCGACGCGCTCGATGGTCATGAACGCCTGACACTGATCGTTGCGGCGCTCTGCCACGACCTGGGAAAACCGCCAACCACGGTGATCGATGACGATGGCATCCCGCGTAGCCTCGGGCATGCGGAAGCGGGCGTGTCATTGACCCAAACGTTTCTGGTGCGCATTGGCGCGCCGCACT
>Ga0308410_1000512_pt1 | contig 20999 bp, 14 predicted proteins | sample HotsprOSTMatCore_FD_203467 | JGI IMG/M metagenome (GOLD analysis project Ga0308410, IMG submission 203467) | Hot spring phototrophic mat microbial communities from Octopus Spring, Yellowstone National Park, Wyoming, United States -... | ecosystem: Environmental > Aquatic > Thermal springs > Hot...
CAGATATTCCAGTTTGTGCATATGTTCCCGGTCACGAATCATATTCCGATCCAGTTTTTTATTCCAGTATTCGGTATTGCTCGATGGTCGCGCAGCATGGGGACACCCTTCGTGCTGATGCCAGAAGCAACCGTGGATACCACATGCCTGTTTCCTGTACAGTCTCACGCTAGCCCGTTTGTACCATGTTCAAGAACAACCGTCAAGGTTGCGCATCGCGTCGGAGCGGCGCGACATCACCTCTTGTCACGGGTGAGCCGGACACGGGCGTGAGAGCGCTGGTGTTTCGAGAGGGTTGTGTTCTTTTCCTGCACGCTCATTCGTATGCCGGATAGACGCCCGCGCACCCAGGAGACGAAAACTGGCGCGCCCTATTCTTAGCCCAAGCCCGCGCGCGTGACACGTTTCAGCGTCGCATTCAGGCGCGCTTCGAGCGCTGCGTCCCGCGTTTCATCAAATGCGCCTGTGAGTCGGTCGCTGCGCATGCGCGTGAGTTTCCGCGCCAGCGCGACGATCGCCGGTTTGCACGCAGCAGTGGCACGCTGCCAGGTGGTGGCGAAGGCATCGAGGGTGAAGGGTTGATCCGCGAGCGCCTCCAGCGTCTCCGCCGCCGATACGAATATCCCGGAAGCATCGACGAGGGACGACGCGGCGTCGGTTTCGTCGGCTGGCAACGGATCGATGGCGGCGCGAAGCATCTGCGCCCGCGCCAGCAGCAGTGTGCGCAGATCGGCGCGGATCAAGTCGGGCGCCGGTCCGACTGGCAGCAGGAGGTAACTATCGGTAATACCACGTTCGTCTTCACTCACGTAGGGCAACGACAGATGTGTGCCTTCGATGGAGACGGAAGCAGGCACAATATTGCCGTTCAGGAGCAGGCGATAGGGGATCAACCCGTCCCAGCCTTCCGGTCGTCGCAACTGGAAGCGACCGCTCTGCGCCGCCGACAGACGCATCCCGCTGCCGCAGGGGGCAGCAACGCCCGCGCCGCCGCTGAACATAATGCTCGAATGCATGCCACGCACGAACCACGCGCCTTCTGAGGCATCGCCACCTATCGCACAGCCGACGACCTCATCATCACTGATGATGATCACCCCGATCCGCAACCCGCCGATGCCGATATGGATATGCTGGAGCGATCCATCGACGCAACGGTATGTCAGGGCGCCACGGTATGGTTCCGGGCGACGGTTGGCGACGCACACAAAGGTCAGGCGGTCGCCGTGGCGCACCGTGACATCGACATCGCGCGCATCGGACCAACCGTAGCGTGCATGACCGCCGCGCCGCTCGATCAAACGCACAATCTGCTCATTCTCTCCATCGTCTGGTAACAGCGCAGGGGTCGCATCTGCATCAACCGATTGCGCATGGTCGTCCGAAGCGCGCTCATGGATGAAATGCAGCGGATCGCAGGGTGACAGATGTTCGTCGAACGACGGCAGAACATGCCCAATGAGCGCCAGGTTGGGGCAGGCGGCCAGTTTGTGCTGCGTCGCACGCGCCATCAGTGCCGCTGAGGGAACGAGGAGCAGCGGATAGGCTGCCAGGTCTTCCTGAGTTGCTGTATCGACATCAATGACATGGAAGGCGATACTGGCGTGCACGAGACGTTGCGCCAGCGCCTGCGCGCGCCGACCTGTGTCGCACCCGGCGGTGATGTGGTGCAGCGTTTCGCTGGTATGCTGCGCTGCTCGCTCGGGAAGATGGGAATAACCGATGGCGACGTCCGCAGGGAATGCAGCAGCAGTGAAGTCCGCTCCAGCAGCGGCAAGCAGGGTGAAGAGCGTCTTCGCATGCCAGAACCGCCGACGCACACTGCCATCCGGGTTCACCGGCGCTTTCATCGCCCAACGCGACCATGCGCCAATCGCCAGATTATCGGGGCGCGCCTGCGCAGCGACATGCACATTGATCGCCTGTGCGCCGCCCATGAGCGGAGTTGCGACATAAAAATCCTGGGCAGCACTGATTTCGGAGACGAACACCGGATAATCGCGGCTCATGGCAGCCATCAGACGCGGGCGCCAGAACCCGTAATGAACATACTCCTCGAAGGAAAGGACATATCCTGCGCCGCCAACGAACGGCGTATCAACATCTTCCGCATCGACATTGAACCCTGACCAGTCTGCGGCGCGCGCCATCGCCGGTAGATCAATGACGGCGCCGCAGCGATGCCACGGCGCCGCCAGCAGGTCTTGGAAGACCGGCACACGCCAACCCGCTTCACGCAACGCGTCAACGACCACTGCCAGCGCCTGAGCGTAGAACCGGTCGGTGAACGTTTCGAGCATCAGATACTGTTCGAGGTCGGCGGTCGTGTGCGGCGGCATCAGCGCACGCGGCGGCTCAGGCGATCCCTCCCCGGCGAACCCGCGCCATAAGTGTTCAACGACATATGCGTTATAATCCAGCCGCAGACGAGGATCAAGCCCGACATCAGCCGGGCGCATACCATCGCCGGGGATTTGGTTATCCACCTGGATTGCGATGACAGGACCCGACGGATACTGAAAAGGAAGCAGCGCAGTCGAAAACGCATCGATCCAGCGACGAGCAGCAGCGAGATAGACGGGATGCAGATAACAGGGGTACGGAACGTTGCTGTCGGAGTGTCGCCAGATATCACCGTCGGCGCGTTGCGCATGGATCTCGGGATGGTGCTGCACCAACCAGAGCGGAATGCCGCCGCCGGGCACTTCTGCACCAACGAACGGACCCGGTTTCAGAATCAAACGCAGACCAAGCAAAGCGCACAGACGAACAAAATGAAGCAGATTGCGCTGCGGATCAGTTGCGCCAGTAAAGTCGAATGAGCCAGGTTGCGGCTCATGCCAGCACCAGGGCACATACGTCGAGACCGTATTGGCGCCCATCTGTCGCAGGCGCACCAGCAGCAACAGCCAACCTTCAGGTGGGGTGCGGAAATAGTGCAGTTCGGCAGACAGAATCGGTACGCCGGACAGCGCAGAGGAACCGCTCACCAGGAATGCTCCATCGGCATGTTTCCGCCTACGTTTCGGGGTTATTATGACGCACGCCCGCGAGATCGCGCGCGAGATAGTATGTCATACTGTGGAGGATGGCAACCGGATCAATATAACGCACCCAAACGCCCTCCGGCACCTGAAGGACAGTCGGCGCATAATTCAAGATGGCGCGCACTCCCGCCATCACCAGACGATCCGCCACTTCCTGCGCACTGCGCGCCGGGACGGCAATGATCGCCAATCGGATTCCCTGCTCCCTGATGACCCGTTCCGCTTCGGCGAAGCTCTGGACGACCATGCCATCGATGACCTTGCCAATCTTTGAGGGATTGCTGTCGAACAGCCCGGCAATTCGGATGCCCTGCTGACGGAAACCTTCATACCGGGCAATCGCTTCACCAAGATGACCAATGCCGATCAGCGCCACGGGCCATTCCTGCGTCAGCCCGAGAATATCCTCGATCTGCTGGAGCAACTTGCGGACATCGTAGCCGATGCCTTGCTTGCCAAACTCACCAAAGTAGGAGAGATCTTTGCGGATCTGCGCAGCAGTGACATTGATGCGATCACCGAGTTCCTGCGAGGAGACGGACTCGATACCTTCCTGGAGAAGATAGCGAAGGCTGCGCGCATACAATGGCAGCCGCCGAACAACAACATCAGGGGGTCCTTCCATCCGATCCACGTAGACCTCCACAGTTGATCCGGTTATTCCGGCATATACGTGCTGGTATGAGATGTTCCGATACAGGACATAGATTATGATTATACAAAGTATGTGAAGTGTAGCACTATCTTTGTAAAGTTGTCAAGAGGCGTCTGTAGCGTCCCACGCCGTAGGAGGAAGCGACGCAGCGGCACAGTCGCGCAACACTACGGTCAATGCCGCCAGGCGTGCTGCGTCATACATATAGCATTGCCGTTCAATGCGCATATGAGGAGCAATAATACGCGCTGTTCCTGGCAGCGGTTGATCGACTTCGCCGGTTGATCGCCCTGTTCCGCCAGTGATAACCGCTGGAAGAGGCAGGTTCAGCAGCCGCGAGGCATCCGATTGGCGCGTCTGCACCAGCAGTGTATACACCGGCGCATCAGGGCGCCGCAGGAGGCGAGCGACGAGATCGCCGTAGACCCTGAGCATCGCTGCGTCAGGTTCCACAAGAACGATCAACAATGGTCGTACTGCCGCACCGGACTGCTGAAAGGAACGCGCAGCGCGTCCAAGCGCCATCAACGAATTCGCCGCTTTGCCAGGCGTCGGAACCAGGTGCGGCGTTCCGGTGCAGAGCGCACTGATCTGCCCCTCGTCGATAATGGTCACTGCAAGCGCATCCGGCGCTTCGATGTATAACAGATCGATGAGCGCGGAACTGGCGCTCTCGACGGCTTTGCCGCCATAGAATCCAATGTGTCGCCAGGTGCGCAGCGGCAGGAATGAGACCACGGGCGCACTGCGGTGGATGGAGGGCAGACGCGCGACCTCTTGATGGTGCGCAACCGGCAGAAGCAGGCGACCGCTGCGCATTACGGGAAGAGCGCCACGCAGTGCGACATTCAGCACCGGCTGCGCGTGAGCGGTGCGTTGCCACTGCGCCTTCGATCCGGGCGCGATCATCCGCATCTGTTCAGGCAATTCTGCAAGCGCGCTGGATTCGTTGGGGTGGGCAGCAACCGTCAGGCGTACCTGCGCCCGCTGGCGCTCGACGCTTGCTTCGGCGAATGTGACCACGCTGTGCGCCAACCCATGCCGTTCATACACGTCCAGAACGGCTGCCACCGCCGCTGCGGCGCTGTCCGTTGTGATTGATTGATGCGCGTCAGCGGCATCGGGTTCGGGTTGCGAATCGGCTTGCTGGAAGGACGCAATCAACCGATGATTGCGCTCTGCCTGATCACCGGTCTGCTGCGGCGATGTGCCGGGTGTGGTTCGGTTGCGGTGCGCTGCATCGTCGCAAGTCGAGTCGCCAGCCTGTTCTCCGCATTCTGACACTCTGTTTCCTTTGCTTCCCTTGCCCTCCCTCGCAAAGGTAGAGTGTTTCAGACACAACGTGTGTTTATCGCACTCCGACACCTTTTTCCCCTCATCCCCCATCCCTCCTTCTCCTCCAGGGGGAGTTTGTTTGTCCCAATGCCCGAAACAAGCGATGCGACTCGGACTCAGGGGCGTGCCGGAACAATCCGCCCCTGCAAAATTGTTCTCCTTTTCCACAAGCAGCGAGGAAGGATGCGGGGCGTCCCTCTGCTGAAACGAACCAGGCGACTCGGAGACGCGCCGGAAAAACGATTCTCCGTAAGACCCCTTTTCTTGCACACTGCGGGAGAAGCGGGAGAGCGCCCATTCCAGAGTCCAAACGCCCTTTATAAACGAACTTCGCAAGGCGCGTGCTCTTTCCTTGAAAGTTTTCATGCCCTGTGGAAGAACGTTTCGCCAGCGTTGCGCCACCCCCTGAAACGCGCCGGAAAACATCGCCACGTGATGGACGGCGCCGGTCCAGGGCAGTGCGCGCCTTCGCGCGGTTGTCCACCACTGCTGAATGGTCGCGCCCCAGTGGCGTGCTGGCGTGGATCGTCGCGCTGTGACCGTGTGTTGCCGCCGCATCACAACGACAATCACCAGCATCAGCGATACGATGCCGCTGATCACCGGCAGAGCGATCCGCCCATCCACGTCCATCCAGTCAATCCATTGCGCAGCCACATCGATAACCGACTGAGACGCATTGGAGGCGGTCTGACGATCATCGCTGCGCGGCTGTGCAGGCGGAGCGATTAATGCTTTTTCTGTCTCATGCGACGACTCCTGGACAACCCCCGCCTGTGGCTGCCGGGGGATGGAAGGAGCATACGCCGCTGCCAGCGCGACTCCGGCGGCGACCAGCACGATCAGACTGACCAGCAGCGTTTCAATCCGTGGCGCGCTCATACGCTCCTCCTTCCACAATGGTGATCAACCAGGCGTCGTCGCCGCTCCGTAGCAGCAGTTCGTCACCGTACCACTCACCGGTCAGTTCGGCATTCGCCGGCACTCCCGCAAGCGTCGCTTCACCAATGAACCGGTTGTTCTCCAGACGACCAATGACTGCCGCACCGTCCTGGAGCACAACGACACGAAGCGTGCCATCCGCCAGCCGCGTGATTGCCCGGGCGTCGCATACCGACAGGCGTTCGGGCAACAGTGCGTCGAGACTGGCGCGCCACATCTGCGGTCTTCCCTCGTTGTCCGGTGCAACCCACACCACCTCATCGCCGCTCCAGGCATACGGAGGCAACCCATCGGCGGCAGGCTCGGCGATGACCGCAGCAACCGGCGTTGGACGAAGGCGCGCCAGAGTCAGCGCGCGTTGCACTCCGTCACGACTGGCGATCAACACTGCATCACCCGACGGATGCCAGGCGAGTCCTGTAATCTCGCCGGGAAGCGCAACGACGGCGACAGGCGGCGCATCCGGCGTAAGATACCGGACGTGTTCGCCAGCCACGGTGCGTTCTGCCAGCACCAGCGCCTGACCGTCGGGCGCAAATCGCACCAGCGACGCATTCCCGACGACTGTGGCGGTCATATGCGTCCAGCCGCGCACAATGATCTGGCTGTCCTGGCGACTGCCCGGCTGGGCTGGTTCATACACTGCCTCATAGCGCACACCATTGATCGTCAGCACATCGGCGCGCCCGCGATAGGCGTCAATCGTAGTCAATCGCTCGACACCCCATGTCCCAATGGCGATAGTCTGCGTCGCCGGTGTGTTTCCATCGGCATCCTTCGCTTCCGCCCCCGAAGGAGGCGACATGATGCTCTGCACGCGCCACGAATCGCCCGCGCGCCAGATGGAGGCGATGCGCATACCCGGAGCAGCGGACGGCATCTGACGAACCTGTGGCGGCGGCAGACCTGGCGGAAGGGAGAGCGAGACCGTTTCTCCCGACCGAAGCGCAAGGCGAACCCAGGATCGCCGTCCATCCGGCAGAGTCGCCGCAACGATGTGTGTGCCGGCGTAGATATCGCCATCCCAGGGTCGCCCATCGACTGTGATGCGCGCCTCCGGCGCAGCCTGCACCCGCAGTTCGGCGCGCCCATGCCAGAAGGGTGGAATAACGCCGCTCACAATGCCGGTCAGCATTCCAACCGCAAGCGTGGTGAGTGCGATTTTCCAGTGCCAGCGGTAGATGACACGCGCCAGCAGTGCGTCCACATTGATGCGATACCCTGCAATGATCATGAATCACTCCTTGCGCCGGTTACAATCCGATGGATTGTGTCGGGCCATTGTGGAATGAACAACGGGGTGCGTTCGCCATCCGCCAGCAGCAATGCCGTTGCGCCAATGCCGCGCTCGATCCGACATGTCGCCAGATACGCCGCTTCTTCGTCATTCAGGCGTAGAATGGCAACCGCCCGATTGACCGCATCCGAGTCCTGGTTCAACCCCAGGATGAGTTTGGTGCGCGCATTTTCCAGCAATACGCGCGTTTGTTCACTCTCATCCAGATCGTCGAGACTCTGTGTGATGACCGTCGCCTTGAACTGAAGACTGCGCCCGATGCGGAAGATCATCTGCAACGTGCGCGCCCCCACTTCCGAGTGAAGCAGCGCGTGCGCTTCATCGAGCACCAGATGGCTGCGTCGTCCGGTTGGACGGTTGATCGCCGTGGTGACGAAGAAGTCCATCACGATCACTGGCAACAGACGGGCAAGGGTTTCATCGTTGCTCTGGAGCAATGTCCAGAGGTCGATCGCCAGCAACGGGTTGTCGGTAGGCACGTTCGACGGATGATTGAAGAGATCGCCGATGATACCGCGCGTGAAGAGCGTCAGTGCGCGCGCCAGGTCGGGGGTGATGTCCGCCAGATGCCGCTGCACGTCGCTGAAGGTGGGCATCGGTTGCGTGAATGTGCGTGGATCGCTACTGATGCCACGTTCGGCGTAGGCTGCGGCAATGGCGTCCTGAATGGCGGCTGCGCCGGTCGCATCGATGTGAGTGCCCTGAGCTTTCAACTCGCGGGTGATCAACGCCTTGATGACGCTGATCCGTTGCGCGAGCAGGTCTTCCTCCAGCGCAGCGACGGCGCGGGCGCGTTCCGGGGCGAGCGGCGGCAGTTCCAGCGGATTGATGTGGTACCCGGCGCGACTCGAAAGAGAAATGTACGCCCCGCCAAGCGCCGTCGTCAACGCGCGATACTCCTGACGCTTCGGATCGAGAATGAGGAGCGCGTCCTCGCCGAGCGCCAGTTCCTGCGTCAGCAACCCGCCCATGGTGTACGTTTTGCCGCTCCCCGACTCGGCGACGATCAGCATATGCGGGTTGGTCGCCTGCCAGCGGTCATACACGACGGGCGCGCCGCTGCGCGGATGTTCCCCCCAGACAATCGGCAATCCGCCGCGCCGCGTCAGCCCTGGCGATGCCGTTGGCATGCCCATCGCAGCGGCGCGCCCGCTGGCGTCGTGCAACAGTCCAGACGGCGCGCGTCCAAGCGGCAGGGCATCGAGATACCCTTCCCACTGTTGAAACTGCATGCTGCCGAGCAGGATGCCCTGCTGCGCGGCAGCGAGCCGCACCCGATCCACACGCGCCGCCAGTTCTTCAGGAGTTGCCGCTGCAACCGTGATCGTGATCGCCACCTGGAACAGGCGGTCCGTCCCGGCTGTCAGGTCGTGGCGCAGCGCCGCCGCCGCTTCGATGCCCTGCTGTGCTTCTGCATCGAAGTGCGTGCCCGCCTGTGCATCGCCAGCCAGTGTGCCAAGCGCCGCGTCTTCGCTGCGCGCCAGCCAGCGACGCGCAAGCGCGTCGGGAACAGGAACGAGGTGCTGATGAACGGTGATGCCAGAACTATCAAGACCCAGCGCCGGGTCGTCGAGCCATGCCAGCGAAAGGACCGGCGGAAATGCGCGCACTTCCAGGGTCGTGATGAAGGAATCGCCCACCTGGATCATATGACTCCAGCGCCGATCAATGCCGTCGGGCGCCAGCAATGTCGTCAGCGTCGTTGCGCCGGAAAGGAACGCTACGTCGCTCATACGGCGGCGCACCGGCTCAATGATTGGTCGGGAGAGAGCGTCTCGCAGTGACATAGCGCCTCACTTTCCCTGATTCACGCTCACGACCATGCGAATCCGTTCGAGCAGACCGCCCCGCAACGGGTAGCGCGACGCGCGCACCGGATCGATCAGGCGAAACCACAATCGTGCAATTTCTTCGATTTCGAGCAGGCGCGGCGGAGGCGTTCCGCCAAGCGCCGCCAGCGCATCCGCAAGACGCCGCGCCCGTTCAACCGCCTCCGTCAGCAGTGGCGCATTGCGCGCCATCGGTCCCACCCCACTCGCGCCTCGGAGCGATCCCGACAGCCAGTGTCTGGCGCCGACCGGTAGCGCCGATGGTTCGCGACCGGCGACTGACCAGATGATCTGTCGATGACGACTGACCGTTGCGCTGGCGCATTCCTCCAGATACTCCGCAATCTCGTCCAGAACGGCGGTCAACGTCGGATGATCCGATTGACTGCTGCGCCGGTACAATTCGATCATTTCGTGGTCCAGGTCTGGCGGTCCATCGACGATATACACATCCACCGGCGCTTCCTGCGCCAGCAGGATGCGGTGGTATGTCTCCGCCAGCCGCACCCGGCTCTCGCGCGAGCGCAGATCCCACGCCGGCGCGCCGCCGCCGACCAGTCCGACGGCGCGCCCGTCGGAGCGCAGGATGGCGCCACGCACGATGCGTTGCGGAATGGCGGCGCGCAATTCGTTGTCACTCATCAGAACCCTCCCGGCGTTGCCAGCGTGGACGTTGTAGCATCAACGCCGGCATCGACGATGCTTCAGGCGGAAGGATCACCTGCGGCTGGCTGGCGCGGAGACGCTTCGGGCGATTGAAGTGCCGCCACACAATGCCGGCAGCATCGCGCGACGACCGCCCCCAGACTTGCCCTTCCAGCAACGCCAGACCGGGAACGATCAACCCGCCGCCAACCCAAATGGTGCGTTCGATGTCGGCGCCCAGCGAAATGGCAATGCCTCCGATTGCTATCACACCGACGATCATCAGGAATGCACGCGCCGGCAGGCGCATCCCGGCGATCTGCACCGACGCGCGCAATCGCAACCGACGCGGCACAACCGCGCTCAGATAATCGCTCACCCATCTCCTCCTCGCCGGGCTATCCGGTCAGTCCCATCGCCCACGCAACAATGCTCGACGACTGATTGGCGACGACCAGCAGAATAACGAAGACCGCCAGATCGATGCCCGCGCTGCGCAGGTCGCGCGGAGATGAAAAGATGTGCTTTGCCATATCGATCAGCAGAAAGAAGCCGCCGGCGACGGTAATGATGTTTTTCAGCCAGTCGAAAAGCGCCTTGAACAACCCGTCGAACTTTGGAGGATCGGCGAGGAGGGTCAGGAGATCGACCGGGAGATGTGATACCGCTATACCGATCAGAGCGATGATGGATTCCATTGTGCCAGATCCTTTCAGATTGCAGAGAAGAACGTTCGATAACAGGCACGATTCGTTCAGGAGCGATCACCTTGATCGCCCTGATTTGCCGCCGCCATACCGTCCACCGTCGGCATCCGGCGACCAGTACTGACCGACCGGCGGTTCGCCGGGACGCGGATCGCGGTAGAGCGATCCGGGATAGTCCGGCGGCGGCAACTGATAAGGGGCGCCTTCCGGCAGTCCGGCGATGTTGTCCGGTGGCGCCAGCGGCAGAAACGCCAGCGGATCGACCATGTCCGTCCAGCAGTTTGCGCCGGGCAATGGCTGTATGCCCTGCAACCACTCCGGTGTGCAGATGTTGATCATCGAGAAATCGCCTGCATACCCGCGCTGCCGCATCCCCAGGTGCAGGTGCGGTCCAGTCGTCTGCCCGGTCAACCCGACAAACCCCAACGGTGACTCCAGTTGATACACCCGGTCTCCCAGGCGCACCGGCGGACCGCATCCAGGCAATTCCTCGACAGCACGCGCAAACGCGGGGGCGCCCGCCACGCAACGTTCGTGCATGTCGCCGGGCAGTGGCGTGTTGCCGTCCGGCGGCATCGACTGGCACCCGACACCGAGCCAGTTGATCTGCGGAAACGCCGCCTGTAACCGCTGAAGGGACCAGACTTCGCGCATGGCGCTTGCCCAGCCGATGCCATTCGGATGATATTCATAGTGCCACCACTCCTGTGAATCGGCGCGATCCGGAATGCGGTTCCAGCCGTGACGCTCAAAGATAGCGGTCACATCGGTCATCTTGAGGTACAGCCGCCACATCCGCCCATCGCGCACCCGCCGCCAGGGAAAGCCGGTGTCCACATCAATCGCCCGCCCCGTCATGTGCCACGACATCAGCGCAACGCCCGGTTTGTCCGAGCGAAACTCCGGCATGCGCAGCGCATCCGCCAGGCGCGCCAGCGGGTCCTGACCGGTTGCCGCGATGATCTCGGCGCGCACGGCGGCAAAACTGCGCGCTGCATCTTCTGCAAGCGCCATGTTTGCCGTGTTTCCTGCCGCATTGACGACGCCTGGCAATGGCACGAGCGCCTGCGGTCGACACGCCAGCGGCGACTGCCCCGGTCCCCGCCCTGGTCCTGGCGGAGGTCCGGCTACCGGTGTCACCTCCGGGAGAATAATCTCCGGTGGAAGGGGTAGCGTCGCTGTCGCCGGGAAAGGGTACGCTGCTGGCGTCGCTGTCGGAAATGGAGTTGGCGGGGGCCAGGGTCCGGGAGTCACTGCATACGGATCGATGAGCAGATTGAGGGTCATTGTTGTTTCTCGCACCGGTGATCTGACCGTTCCATGTATGGTCTGAACGCTCTTCATCGGCGCGCCGGCGCGCACCTCGACCACAAATTCGAGCCAGAACGCCTGTGATCCGTCGGCGCGACACTGCACGCTGCGCGCAGTCGATGAGCAGTGCATGCCTCCAGAAGTGTTCGTCATCCCCAGCACCATCAGGTGATCGCCAGCATCGATCCCGAGGGTCAGGGGCCAGTCGCTGCTCAAGCCACTGACTGTGATCTGGCGTCGCCCCCCAATCGGCAGTTGATAGGATCCAACGGTGCTCATGCTGGCAGACAGGAACGATATGGCGTTCTGCTGCGGCGTCGGACTGTGCGAGGGCGACACGCCGGGCAGAGCGGCAGATGCAAGACGCGGCGCCAGGCTTCCTGCACCGTACACGCCGCGCCAGACGGCGTTCTGGTGCGACGCGACCGGAATATCCGCCAGCCGCCACACACAGCGCATGCCATCACCCGTCGGTTGACAGGCGGGGGAACGTTCGACCGCCCAATCGCCCGATTGCATCGCCAGAATCACCGGTTCGCTTCTGTGTTCATTCGCGGCTGGCGTTGGTGCAACCGGCGTCGGGGTTTGTGTCGGCGGGGGAGGCGGCGGCACAAGGTGGGCGCGGAAGCGCAGCGCCACATCACCGGCGCGGCGTTGACCGCGCAAGCCGGTGATCGGCGTCTGCCAGCGCAGCGTCGCCTGTCCCTGCGCATTTGCCGACGGATCATCGGCAATCCAGCCGCGCCAGCCGTTACTGCGTTTCCCCCACGTCACACTGGTCTGACAGGCGGCGGGGCGATCGTAGAGGAAGGTGACCGTTGCGCCGCTGCGCGTCGGCACAAATGTCGGCATATCACCCCGGCACGAGATGGCAATCGACCCGTCGGAAACGTCAGGAACGAGTTCACCAACGCCAATCGGCTGATAGTCGGCATACTCGTCGTAACGTCCATACTCATCAACGATCCGCCCCTGGAGTTGCACGTGCAGACGGTACGGTTCCAGGTGGGCATAAACTGTCTGATAAGCGCTGCGACTGCTTTCGACCACGACGATCTGCCCCCCGCCTTTTCGGTCGGGATGGCGTCCACCGTTCACATCCCATCCAACATATGTGACCATGCCATCGACCATGGCGGGAAGAAGGCAACGATACGCAAAAGGACAGGCGCCGGTCGGACTGACAAGGTCGATGCCGTCGTGGAACTCCGGTTGACTGGTGATCGGGTGCAGGCGCCATCCGAAGCGACTGGAAATCACCCATCCGCCCGCGCGATAGGTTCCATCGGGTTGCACGTCCGGCAATGCGGGCCAGGGGAGCGCCGTATGTTGGAAGATCGTACCGAGCGCGCTGGCAATCACCAGCGCCAGACCGCAGATCAGCACAATTGCAACGACAACCAGCGCTGCAATGATAACCACTTTGCTGCCTGCCACAGCGCCGATCTTCAGCGCAGTCGATCCACTCCCCGCGAGCATGCGCTTTGCCGCGTGCTGCGCCGCCAGACGCGCAGCGCCATGGGTGGCGTCGTGCGCTGGCGATGAAGCGGCAAACTGGCGTTCGCTCTCGCTCATCGACGGCGCTCCTCTTCATCTACTGACCGGCGCACCAGCGAAACAGGCGGGCGCGGATATGGCGGCAGTGTGGAGGGACGACCCGTTCTTGCGCTCGCTTCAGTTGCCGCAAGAGCGTGAAGCGGGGATGACGGCGGCGTGGAGTGATGCCCCGTTCCCGAAGCGCGGCGTTCAGTCGCAACGACATAGGGCGGCGACGATTGTTTTTCCATCCCCCACGGTCCGCGCGCGCGCGGCGGCGTGGCAAGTCCCTCCGCCGCCAGGCGCTGCCGCATGAGCGCCGCCGCGCGCGCGCGGGTGGCTGCGGCGACAGTCATGCCCGCCGAAGGGGTCAATTCTGCCACGCGCACCCGCTGTTCCTGAATGCGTGCCATGATCGCCGTGCGCTGTTCGGGAGCGGCGGTGTGCAGATCGCGCTCGTCGCGCTGGATGGCGGCAAGTGCGTTCTCACGCTCAATGCGGTGGTCAGCCTGCACTTCAAGCAATGCCTCGCGCGCAATGGCACGGCGGCGCTGCTGTTGGTCGGCGTTCCATGGCGATGGACGCAGGCGTAGCCGCCCTTTCGCAAACGCCTCCTGCAATCCGGCGCGTCGTTCCAGATCAGAGGCAGCCTGCTTCTTTGCCAGAACTTCCTGCCAGGGAGTTCTGAGACCGATACGACTCCTGATCTCCTCAGCCTGGGCGCGCATACCGCTTGCGTGGATGGCTGCGATGCCGCGCCGCGCCCGATCAGGTTGATCGCCGGCGATCATCCGCGCCTTCAGACGGTCATACCTGTGTCGGGTGCGACTGTCGGCGGCTGGCATCTGAAACGGCACACGTCCGTCGACCGTTCGAGGCGCAGCAGCCGAGCGCCCGTCGGCGGCTTGTGCGACCGGATTGACAACCTCGCGCGCCGACCGATGGAACCGGCGATCGCGTCGCGCCAGGACATCGCCAGCAAGCGACAGAGACGTTTTCATCGCAGTCCCGAAACGCGGTTTGACAGCCCCCTTTCCCTCTCGCCAGATGTAGTTTTGCAACCGCGTCGCCAGCGGCATACCCTGGGTGATCGACTGCGACATGCCGGTCAACTTCTCCGAACCGAGCACCGTCACCAGCAGTGTGAGCAGACCGAGCACATACCCGGTGAACGATTCGACCACACCGCCTCTGAGAGGCGACACCAGCGCCACTGCGACGATCATCGTCGCCGCCAGCGCCACCTGTTCGATCAGGAGATCGAAGAGGCGGCTGAGCCAGCCGTAGAAGCGCGGCGATGTCGAGCGATCCATCAGCAGCGCACCCGCAATCGGCGCAAGACCGACCAGCACCATCACATGCACCACGCGAAAGGCGCTTTTGATGATCAACCAGACCATAATGAGCCAGAACATGGCGTACATCAGCATTGCACCGATGTTCAGGTCGTGACCGACTGGCGTCGGCATCTCGAACGAGGCTTGTGTGAGCAGAGCATTACTGATGGCGTTGAAGAGATCAATAATGAGCGCGAGCGTCGCCTGCGTCGAGTTGATGAACAACGAGACGCCGATAAACGTCAGCAGCAGCCCTTTCCCTTCCGCTGCCAGGCTCTGCTGACCTTCCGCCAGCAAACGGCTCGTCCGCACCACAAAGAGGATCGTGACCAGCAGTTGCGCCACGGCGCGCATAACGCTCCAGATTGCCGCAATCGCCGGATGGTCGTAGGTAAGCGCAGGCGGCGTGCAGAAGACGAAGTTAGTCGCTGCATTGTCGCTACAGCTTGCAGGAATAATCGACCAGGATTGATCGGACGTTCGCGCATTGAGGAGCACTGCGGCTGTACGCTGGGCTGTCTCGCCGAATGTGGCAAGCACCCCCGCCACGACCCCCATCCCGGCATCGAGCACCCAGTTGCCGGGGTTGAGGTTGCGCGACAACCATCCGCCTGCCAGATGGGAGTCGGACGCCATACGCGGCACAGGCGCACCCGGATCTATGCCCGACGGCGCCAGGGGTTGCACTTCCTGCCAGAGCGACGCATCGGTGCTGCTCTGGGTGGTCGATCCTTCCGGCAGCGGCGGATCGCCGCGGGTGCCGGGCGCATCGGCATAAGCCGGGAGAGGGAAAGATAGTGCGAGCGCCAGGAGCACAATCCACACGCACAGGACATATCGTCCAACCTGCCAGGGAGGACGCGCCGGATATGCACGGGTGGAAAGATGGCGCGTCTGAGCGCAGAGTGTGCCTTCTGTCGGGCTGTGAGGAAGAGATTGCGCCGTAGTATCTGCACTTTTGTTCTGCGATATCATTGGCAGCGCTCCCCTGCATATGATGTCCGGGTTACGGTCATCTACGCGGGTCGTGCTCCTGCCCGCAGGTGCAGATCAGTTCCCCGATCCTGAACTTTTTACCGGATAAGCATCGTTGTTGCTATATCAACAATCCGCCAGCCGTCGGCGTCCCGGCGCAGCACGTACCGGTTGCGCGTCAGAATGCCGCGTCTGCTGCTGACGATACGTTCGCCGATGGTGATGAGCACGTCCCACTGCTCCTGGGTATCGACCCACGCGCCTTCAGGTGTGGTGTCGCTCGCCAGAACCCCCCAGCGCACCAGCGTCGCCTGGTGGCGTTCGCCGGTCTCCACGCGCCGCGCATACTCTCGAATCACCGCCTGCCACGCAGGTCCGTCGGGCGTCAGGTAGGGACTGAGCATGTCCGCCCTGCCCTGCATCGCTGCCAGCGCACTCGCCTGGTTGTACGCCGCCAGAAAGCGAACCATATCATCTGGCGCAGGCGGGAGCGGCTGCGACAAGGATGAGTTCGTATAAGCGCTCTGAACTATGAATGATGGGTCTCGATATTCCGCATCCTGGATCACATTCCCGAAGCGGGTGAGAGACCAGATAGCGATCACAATGCCACACACACCGGCAACACCCATAAGCGCGCGAGGGTAGCGCATCACCCCTGTCAGCAACCGGTCGAGCGGCTGCCAGGCGAGGATGATGGATGCCAGGCGGTCACTCAGCGGCGGACTGACGGTATCGTTCCGGTGTCGAGCGGTGCGTTGCGGCGGTGCATAACGATGTCGAGAACGCGGACGACGAAAAGGTTTCATTGCTGGTCTCTTTTCAGAAACGTTCCATAACACCGCTGCCCATCACGATCACGAAGATGATCTGCACCAGCACACTGACGACCGCCAGAGCTGCGAGCGCGAGCAGATAGAGTTTGCGCCGCTCGATCATCTGGCGAAACTCATCGTGAAGCACCTGATTGAGCGTCGTTTCCTGCGCCAGCAACGCGGTTTGCGGGTCAGAACCCTCCGCTTCGGCCTGCGCCAGCGCCTCGGCGACATCGATCAGTTCGGTGCATCCACGGTCGCGCGCCACGCGACGCAACGCATCGAACGGCAGTACGCCGTGATCGCGCATCAGGTGCAGCGCATCGGCCACGACGCGCTGCATCGGCGCATAACGGTCATCGGGGCGCATCACATAGCGTTCGAGTAGCAGCGGGGGCGGATCGTAGCCCGCGAGTGCAACACGCACATATGCAACAAACGATGGCGTTAATCGCCGGAGTCGTTTCTGCTCCTGCTGCCTGGCTGTAACCGGTTGACGCGGGATAATGACGCCGATATACAGGTAAATAGCGATTGCGACCGTCGCCAGCAGCAGGCGCGGCATACCGTCAATCCCTGCAGACACAAGGAACAGGATGATCGCCGACGCGAGAGGCAGCGCCGCCAGGTGTCCCAGTACAAACCGACCGGTCATGCTCCAGCGGGAAGGAAGAGTGCGCAGGCCGCTCGCCAGTGCGCGCGCGTGTTCGAGTCGCGCCACGCCGATCACGGCGATCAGGACTCCGGCAACGCTGGCGAAAATCGTCCAGATGCCCGGTACGATAAAAATGTCGATCATTGGACGCCTCGCTTCGTCTGGTGGTATCAATAGGTTACGTCTTCGGCGCGCCCCAACAAGTAGCCGCCGATCAGCGGCGCACTGACAATCAGCGCCAGCACTGCTCCCACAAAAACGCCCATCTCGCTCCTATACGCCGTCAGAAACCGCTCATGCTGGACGATGAGCAGATAGAGCGTGATACCGACATTGATCAGGAAGAGGGCGATCCCCGTATTACGCATTTGCGCAAGTTCTGTTGCCAGCATACTGGCGCGGCGGTCAGACGCCTGCATCGCCTCATATGCCGCACGAACGCGCTGCACCAGCGAGGCATGCGGCTGATCGATGGCGATCTCCAGATGGCTCAGGAATGTGGCATGGCGACGCGATGGCGTCTGAGCGCGCAACGCAGCGCACACGGTTGTCGCAGTAGCGAGCGAACCAGTAGCGAGTGGTTGTCCGAGCCGCTCCAGAAACCACGACCATTCGGCTTTGAGCGGCGAGGCGGGCATATCGGCGATGACCTTCTCAATGGCAGGCTGCAGACCGCTTCCGGTATGCAACTGCGCTTCCAGACGCCCGACAGTCGCCGGTAAGGCGGCGTCGATACGGGTGGCATAACGCTGTTCTTCAAACCAGAGGAGCGCCCAGATGATCAGAGCAGTCGCCGGTCCTGCCAGCACGACAGCAACGAGCAGCGGACCTATCCGGCTCACAGCGATCAGGATCATGAGCGCTGCAACGACGCATATGGCGAGCAGACGCGACGCTGCAATCACCGGGGGACGCCAGCGCAGCGCAGGGTCCAGGAGATCGGCGCCAGGGCGGGTGAGCCGCTGCGCCAGGTACGCATCGAGCGCTGCGCCCAATCGGCTGTGCATCAGGAGCGTCAACACCAGGATCGCCGCGATCGTCGTCGCCAGTGGCGGAACTTCCGCAAGCCACACGGTTTCGGGGTGCGTCGTGTTCGGTGCGATAATTGAGTCAGGGTTCATTGTGACATCCTTTCAGTGCGGTCAGGCGCCGGATCCGTTGCCTGCCTCCAGCGCCTGGCGTTGTGCGCGCACGGTTGCGAGCGCGGCTTCGGACCCCTGCCCTGCCTTCACCAGGTATTCCATCGCGCGTTCGCGCACGCAAATGAGAGGAAGCGCAATCGTGAGCGGCAGGTCAGACGGGGTGAAGCGAGCGAGCATATCAACCGCAAGCCGGGCATGACCCTGCTCAAGCGCCCGTTCGGCTTCGATCCGCGCTTCTTCGGCGGCGGTTTCGGCGGCGATACCCTGGCGAATGCGGGTCTCAATCGCCTCCCAACCGCCTGGCGGCGCGGCATGCGCCGTAATCGCAAGGTCGGTCATGATTGCGTCGAGCGCCAGCCGCGCATCGTGCCAGCGGTTGGCTTCGATGAGGCGTTGCAACGCGGCGCCTTCGGCGTCTGCCTGTTCGATGACACCGGCAAAGACGCCTGACGCCTGGCTCAATACGTCCTGCGCCGCGCCAATCAGTCGCGGGTCGCGGCGTTGCATCCAGGCGCTGCGCAGAGCGGCCAGCGCGCGCTCTGGCGCGCCTGCCAGCGCGTGGGTGTGTGCGCGGGCGATTGCGTCTGCGACCGCGTCGAGGGTTGTGACATTCTGACGCACCTGCGCCAGAGCGCGCGCCCGCACCAGTTTCTCGCGCAGTGATGCGGGAGTCTGATCGCCCTCCTTCCACTCCAGCAACCCGTCATTCCCGACAGTCGCCCGACAATGCCAGACAATCCGTCCATCTGAGCGGATATCGACCTTTGCCAGCGGAACCAGAACGGGACGGGTCACGCCGTCTTCCACAACGACGCCGTTCAATAGCGCAATGTCGGTGATCAGTCGCAGGCCGAACTCTTCCCAGTTATCGACTTTGATCACCACGTCGAAGCCGCTTGCTGCATCTCGCAGGGCATCAGCGCGGCGACCTTCGTACATATATGCGCCTGGCATGGCGGCAAAACTGGCGAAGCGTTCAATCGCCTCGCTGCACGAGCGTGCGTGCAGCGTGGTGATCACCGGATGGTCCGAGAGGACAAGGGCAAGCACCGCCCCTGCTTCGTTGCCGCGAATCTCGCCGGGGCAGAGGAGGTCGGGCGTCTGACGCAGCGCTTCTCTGGCAACGCGCCCGAAGGCGTCGGGATCGCGCTGGGTGTTTACCTGTTCGCGCGTCCAGAGATCGGCGCGACGGATGTGAATCTCCTGCATATGGTCTTCAATCGTCAGAATGTGGGGATCGCCGGGCCAGGAGTTGGCGAGCGCTTCGAGCAGCGCCGTTTTGCCGCTGCCGGTGCGCCCTGCGATCAGAAACGAACAGCGCGCCCGCGCCAGTAGCAGAAGCAGGTCAAAGATCTGCTGGTCGAACGTGCCGCGCTGCATAACGTCGTGCAGGTCCCATGCAATGCGTCGACCGCGCCGGATGCAGATCAGCGCGCCGTCTTCGGTCGGGATGCGCGGCGGAATGGTTGCGTGAATGCGCGTCCCGTGATCAGCGGGCAATGTTTCCTGGGGGTTCTGCGCGTCGAGGTGCACTCCCATCAGTGATGCCAGCAGCATCGCCCGGTCGCGCACTTCGGTTGCGGCGGCAAACTGTTCCGCGACGGTCACGAAGGGTTTGCCGCTCTCCTGGACGCGAATGCGACGCCCGATGATCTTGACTTCATTGACGCGCGGATCGTCGAGATACCGTTGCGCCGGTCCCCAGCCGATGGTGGCGGCGAAGAGATCCAGCAGGGTTTCATCGTCGGTCGGAACGCGCGCCAACGGACCGCCACGCGCGCGGTGCTGCCCGACGACCTGGCGCAGCACTGCTATGACTTCGGTGTTTCGCTCGTCGGCTGGAGCGAATGGGTTCAGCAGGTGTCGCCGTCCGTCGGCGCTGAATGCCTGCTGAAGTTCATCGCGCGCCGCCTGCAGGATAGCCGCTTCGCGCAGCGCCGCTTCGCGCGCCAGAGTATCGGTTGGTCCGCCAAGAAGCGTTGCTAAACCGCCGTCTTCCTCAATGGCGAGCGGCAGTGGAGCGGACGGGTTGAATATTGGTCGATGGTTCATAAGCGTATCCTTGCCAGAGACGTTGCACTGCAACGTCTCTACCTTGTACATTTCCACCCTACAACCGGCGACACCCGACGCTCAATGCGCAACGTTCAACGGCTTTTCCCCAACCAACACCGGCTTGCCGGGAAACCAGCGCCGGAACAGGCTCACAGACGGCTTTGGTTGCGGGAGTGGCAGCCCGATGATGCGACACATTTCTTCAACAATGTTGTGGACGGCGAGCGAGAAGGGGCGAAACTGCCCGACATCCAGCGGCGAAACGTAGCGATCAGACTCCTCGTTCGCCAGGCTGACCAGGTGCGGGTCGCGCGGCAGCGTGCCGATGACGCGCGCTTTGGGCCAGTGTTCGGCGAACAATGGCGCAACCTGACGCAACCCGACCGTCACTCCACGTTCGGGTTCCATCAGAACCAGCAGGCAACGGTCGGTCAGATCGGGTTGATGGGCGGCAAACTGTTGCAGTGCAATCCCGACTCCTGCCCGTTCTTTGCGTCCTGGAGGCGCCGGCAGCACAACCCACCCGCCGTTGCGCGCCGCTTCGAGCGCGTAAGGGCGCTTTTTCATATCGGGACCGGTGTCGATCAGGACAACATCGTAGTCCCGCTCCAGCACCTCGCCCAGACTGCCGATCGCCTGCATCAGCGCGCGCCAATCGGGCAGCGTGAAGTCGGCGGCGAGCGCCGACTCATCGGCGCCGAGCAAGAAATCAATGC
>Ga0308410_1000515_pt1 | contig 20926 bp, 15 predicted proteins | sample HotsprOSTMatCore_FD_203467 | JGI IMG/M metagenome (GOLD analysis project Ga0308410, IMG submission 203467) | Hot spring phototrophic mat microbial communities from Octopus Spring, Yellowstone National Park, Wyoming, United States -... | ecosystem: Environmental > Aquatic > Thermal springs > Hot...
CTGTTGGGCGTGGCGTTGGTGTCGGTGAAGGCGTTGGGGTTGGCGGAACAGGTGTCGGCGTCGGCGCCACGCCGATGATGCCGCACCCGGCAAGCGCCAGCATCAGCACGGTGAGCAGGAGAAGATACCTGATGTTCATGCAGTGTCTCCTTTGAGTAGAGGATACGCCCTCTTCTGTTGCAGCGCGCGAGGGGAACGCCAGCGCGCCTTCACCGGATTGCGATGTGCAAACGAAGAAGCGCCTGCGAATAATTTCTTACCTGCCTTTTTCTCAATGACCGGCGCCCGGTTCTCAGTTCTCAGTTCTCAGTTCTCGGTTCTCATTCACCACGGCAATAATCCGACCCACCACCTCTTGCGGCGTCATATGCGCTGTATCGAGGGTCAGATGCGCCACATCGCGATAAAGCAATGCGCGCTGCGCCCGCAACGCTTCCAGGCGCGCCGCAGGATCATTTCCTGCCAGCAGCGGGCGCTCCTCATCGTGGGAGCGCAACCGGGCGATCAGCACATCGGTCGGAGCGTCGAGCCACACGACCAACGCCTTCTTCTTCAACAGCGCGCGATTGACGTCGCGCACCACAATGCCGCCGCCGGTCGCAACAACCACCGGCGGATCGCGGAACGCCGCGACAAGCGCATTCGTCTCGCGATCACGAAAGGCAGACTCACCCTCATCGGCAAAGATAGCAGGAATCGTCCGCCCTGCCATCTGCTCCACCAGCGCATCGGTATCGCACACACGCCAGCCAAGGCGCAGAGCCAGCCAGCGGGATACCGTCGATTTCCCGCTGCCGCTGAGTCCAACCAGCGCAATAATCTCTGGAACGCTCATTCTGCCCGTCGCACCTGCACCAGATTGCTGTGAAACGTGCTCTGCCCGGCGAGATCCGCCAGCGCATCGGGCGTCACCCGGTTGATGTTGCGTCCATCAGGCGACAGGCTCGCCCATGGTCCCTTGGGAGCGATCACCACGCCAGGAGGCGCATCATCGGTCACCACGGCGCGCAGACGGCACCAACCGCGCGCATTTTCGACATGGACGACATCGCCGTGACGAATACCGCGCGCGACTGCATCGGCGGGATTGATCTCGATGAATGGCATCCCCTCTTTTGCGCGCAAACCCGGCTGATTGGCAAAACTCGACGAGACGTAGTGGTGCGATGCGCCGGAGATCAGCACCAGAAACGGCGAATCTCCATTCGCAGGATGCCCGTTGGTAGTCGTGTGAAACTCAGCAGGCGGCACATACTCCGGCAGCGGGTCGAGACCGTAGGCGCGCATCGCTTCGCAGCGCAATTCGACCTTACCGGATGGAGTTGGGAAGTGTCCATCAGCGAAGGGAACCTCATGTTCAGGAGGAAAATGCAGCGCTACTGTTCCTTCCGCCTGGAGTCGTTCCAGCGCGATGCCTTCGAGAAACGGGTTGCGAGCGCGGGTAGCATCGAGGACGCCGCGGATCGCTTCTTCGGCATCTTCGTGGAGCCAGGGTTCGGTATATCCCATCGCGCGCGCCAGCAACCGCATGACGTCCCAGTTGCTCTTGCATTCGCCGGGCGGCGGAACCGCCGCGTGATTGTACTGGAGGTAGCGATGCCCATACGCCTTGTGCAGATCGATATGCTCCAGCTGCGTCGTTGCGGGCAGGACGATATCGGCATAGCGCGCCGTATCGGTCATGAACTGCTCATGCACGACGGTGAACAGATCATCGCGCAGCAACCCGTTGATGATCAACCCTGCATTCGGCGATGATGCGACCGGATTGGCGCAGAACACGAACAGCGACATGATCGCTGGATCACGGACTTCGCCGGTAAGCGCGGCGCCAAGGCGGTTCATGTTCACCATACGCGGGGTTGGCGGGCACTCCGAGGCATGACCGACGGCTTCGGCATCCCAGCGGACATACCCGCTCGTGCTGTACGACAATCCTCCGCCGCGCACGCCATACTGCCCGACGACCGCAGGCAGGCAGCAGAGGGCGCGGAACGTCTGCCCGCCATTCCCGTGGCGCTGCACGCCATCGGCAGTCTTCAGCAGCGCCGGTTTCGTCGTCGCGTAGCGGCGGGCGAGCGCCACAATCGTCTCCTCCGGCACGCCGGTGATGGCAGCCACCCGGTCGGGCGGATACGCGGCGGCGCGATCGCGCAGGTCGCGCCATCCGATGGTATGCCGCTCCAGCCAGGCTTCATCGTGCAACCCTGCGCTGAAGATGACGTGCATCATGCCGAGCGCCAGCGCGCCGTCGGTCGCCGGGCGCGGGCGGATATGCTCATCGGCGCTGCGTGCCGTCAATGTGCGGCGCGGATCGATCACAACAACATACGCGCCCCGCTTCTGCGCCTGCCGCAGCAGCGGCATGAAGTGCGGACCGGTGCTGGCGGGGTTGTGCCCCCAGATCAGCACCAGGTTACTGTGGAGCACATCCGCCGGATCAGGACCCCAGCGCGCGCCGAGGGTCGCTTCGACGGCGGCTTCGGCTGCCGCGCCGCAAATGCTGCGTTGCAATCCGCTCGCTCCCATCCGATTCCACAAGCGCGCATTGCAGATCACGAGTTGCAGCAGTCCAAGCGTGCCACTGTAGGAGTAGGGCAGAATGGCAGCCGCGCCGTGACGGGCGATGATCGCTTTCCAACGGGTCGCAATCTCATCGATTGCCGCTTCCCACGAGATGCGCTCCCAGCGGTCGGCGCCCTTCGGACCGACGCGCCGCAGCGGGTAGAGGAGTCGATCAGGGGCATAGACCCGTTCCAGGTACGGGCGCACTTTCGCGCAGAGCCACCCTCTGGTGAACGGATGGTCGGGATCGGCGTAGAAACGAACCGCACGATCCCCCTGCACTTCAGTGATCGTCGCGCAGGTGTCGGGGCAATCGTGCGGGCAGGCGCCGCGCACAAGGCGGATGCCATCGTTGCCGGAAATGGCGGATGGATCAATCTTCATAACGGATGCTCCTGCGCCAGAATCCGCCTGATTTCACGGTCGCGCGCCGGCATCTTATTCATCACCACATCTCACACAATGTCATAATCGACGCCAAAATCGCCGTGAATCAGGCGGTCACGCATCCCGGCGATTGCACGCGATTCAATTACTGGATATTGCTACTGCCATTGCGCTTCTCATCTTCTGGTTCGATTGTGGCGGTGTCATTATAGCATGCCCGCTTCAACGCTTGACGCGGCGCACACGCTGCGCTATGCTGTCAGACCGTGTCATCGCAATGGGGATCGTATGGACTATCAACAGGCGCTCGATTATCTCTACTCATTTATTGGCGGGCAGCCAGGGGCGTTGCGACCGCCGCCGATCTTCAACCTGGTGCATACCCGCGCGCTCCTTGCCGCGCTTGGTAATCCGCAGCATACGATGCCATCGGTCATTGTCGCCGGAACGAAGGGCAAAGGTTCGACGGCTGCGTTCCTGGAAGCGATTGCGCGCGCTGCCGGGTTGCGCACCGGTCTATGGATATCGCCGCACCTGCACACCTATCGTGAGCGCATTCAGGTGAACCGCGAGTTGATCACCCGTGAAGAATTGGTGCGCGCAGTTGAGTCGCTTCAGCCCATTGTCGAAGCGATGGCGAGCGGACCTGTCGGCGCGCCAGTGACGTTTGCGATTGGATTTGCCCTGGCGCTGCGCTACTTTGCCGAACGCAACGTCGATCTGGCGATCCTGGAGGTCGGCGTGGGCGGTCGGTTCGACAGCGCCGCAGTCGTCACGCCGATCCTCAGCGTTATCACGCCGATCAGTTACGATCACATGGACCTGTTAGGCGACACCCTGATGCAGATTGCGTGGGAAAAGGCGGGTGTGATGAAGCCAGGCGCGCCTGCCATCAGCGCGCCGCAGCATCCAGAGGCGCTGGGCGCCCTGATCCGCTGCGCTGCGGAGATCGGCGCGCCGCTCTATGTTGTGCGCGATGCCGCAACAGAGCCTTCTGTTGCTGTTGAGTCGTTCCAGCCCGGACCATGGCGCATCCCCGTCGAGCATTTCCTGGAAGTCGAGCCGCAGCAGCGTTTCCAGCGCGACATGACACCGTCGCTTCCTGGAACCTTCCAGATGGTGAATGCGCGCCTGGCAACCGGCGCGGCATTGCTGCTGCGCGACGCCGGGCTGCCGATCACCGATGCGGCGATTGCTGCCGGACTGACAGGCGCGCGCTGGCCCGGACGCATGGAGATCATCGACGGTGCGCCGCCGATTGTGCTCGACGGTGCGCACAATGGCGAGTCGATCCAGCAGTTGGTGGCGTCGCTGAACCGCATATTTCCCGGCAGGCGGCGCGTGGTCGTGTTTGGCGCATCACGCGATAAGGATCTGGCGCGTATGATCCCTGCGCTCGCGCCGGCGGTCGATGCTCTGACACTGACCGTTGCACGCCACCCGCGCGCGCTGGTTGCGCTCCATGAGTTGCGCCAGCAGTTCATGCCGCTGGTGCGCACCGACGCGCCGATCGACATTGTGATCGATCCGGCGGAAGCGCTGGCGCATGCCCGCGCCCTCGCCGCGCCCGACGACCTGATCTGCGTCACCGGGTCGCTGTTTGTCGTCGCTGCTGCGCGTGAAGCGCTGGGGCTGGCGGAGGAGCGGGATTGAAGCGGTTGACCCGCCTGTGAAAATGCGTATAATGGCGACTTAACCTTCTATTCCCTGGAAAGGCAGGTTCCAGCACATCCTCATCGTGCAACATCTCTGCCCCGCATCATCTGATGCGCCCTGCATCCAGGCAGGCGCTCTTCCTGTCCAACGACTGTCGAGGAGGACATCATGCGAGCATACGGACCGGAATACATTCATACGATCGGTCTCTTCGGCCATGGCGGCTGCGGGAAAACGACGCTGACCGAGGCGCTGCTGCTCACCGCCAGGGCGATTTCCCGCGCGGGTCGCGTCGAAGACGGGAATACCGTGTCGGACTACGACCCGGAAGAGCAGCGACGCCGCATGTCGATCAACCTGGCGGTTGCGCCGGTCGAGTGGCACGACAACAAGATCAATCTGATCGACGTTCCCGGATACGCCGACCTGGTTGGCGAAATGACCGCCGCGATGCGCGTGATCGATGGTGCGATCATCGTGCTCGACGCGGCTGGCGGCGTTGAGGTCGGCACAGAACTGGTGTGGGAACTGGCGCGCAAGGCTGGCGTGCCAACGCTGCTGTTCATCAACAAGCTCGACCGCGACAACGCCAATTTCTTCCGCTGCATCGAGCAGGCGCGTCAGATGCTTGATGAAGCGGTCGTGCCGATGCAACTGCCGATCGGCGAGCAACGCGAGTTTAAGGGCATCATCTCGTTACGCCGTCAGCGCGCCTGGTTGATCTCCGAAAAGCATGATGGCGGCTTTGTTGAGTCCGACATTCCGCCGGAACTGGTCGATCTGGAACAGGAATGGCGCGAACAACTGGTCGACCGGATTGCGGCGACGAACGATGACCTCATTGAGAAATATCTCGATGGCGGCGCCGATGCGCTGACCCAGGAAGAACTGAATCAGGGGCTGCGTATGGGGATCGCCAACGGCTCGATCGTCCCGGTTTTCTGTGGATCGGCGTTGCAGGTCGCGGGGATGGCACAGTTGCTCAATGGCATTCTCGATAGCGTTCCGTCTGCGGCGCGCAAGGCGGTGCAGGCGCGCGACCTGGTCTCCGGCAAGGATGTCACTCTGAAGCCGGCTGCGTCCGAACCGCTCAGCGCGCTGGTGTTCAAGACGATCGTCGATCCCTATGGCAAGATGTCGTACATTCGCGTGTTCAGCGGCGAGTTGAGCGCCAACTCAACGGTCCTTAACCCGCGGACGGGCAAGGATGAGCGGATCGGGCAACTCTATCTGGTGCGCGGCAAAGAACAGACCGCCGTTGCGATGATCGGTCCTGGCGACATTGGCGTGGCGGCGAAGCTTGGCGATGTCAGCACCAACGACACCCTCTGTTCGCGCGACCGACCACTGCAACTTGCGCCGATTGCGTTCCCGGCGCCGGCATTCACCGCGACAGTCAAGCCCAAAACGCGCGCCGATCTCGATAAACTTGGGAATGCGCTGCACAATGTCGTCGAGGAAGACCCAAGCCTGCGCATCTCACGCGATCCGATCTCGGGAGAAAGCCTGCTGTCGGGGCAAGGGGAGTCGCACCTGCAGATCATCGTCGAGCGGATGAAACGCAAGTTCGGCGTGGACGTCGAACTCGACCTGCCGCGTGTGCCCTATCGCGAAACGATCCGCAGCAAAGCCGAAGCGCAGTACCGCCATAAAAAGCAGACCGGCGGCGCCGGACAGTTCGCCGACGTGAGCATTCGCATTGAGCCGCTCCCGCCCGACCCGAACCGCACCGATCCGCTCGAATTCGTCAACGCGATTGTTGGCGGCGTTATCGACAAATCGTTCATCCCGTCGGTCGAAAAGGGGGTGCGCGCCGCAATGTCGGAGGGGGTCATCTCCGGCAATCCAATGGTCGATGTGCACGTCGAACTGTTCGACGGCAAGATGCACCCGGTGGACAGCAAAGACATCGCGTTTCAGATCGCGGGGCACGAGGCGTTCAAGATCGCGGTGCAAAAGGCGAACCCGACGATCATGGAGCCGATCTATCAACTCGAGATTACTGTGCCGGAACAGTACGCCGGTGACATCATCAGCGATATGAACACCCGCCGCGGGCGTGTGCTGGGCATGATGCCGGCTGAGAGCGGGCGCACGACGATTACGGCGCAGGCGCCGCTGGTCGAGGTGCTGCGCTACGCAACCGATCTGCGGTCGCTGACCCAGGGGCGCGGACGCTTCTCGATGACATTCGACCACTACGAGGATGTGCCGCCTCATCTGATGCAGGCGCTGATCGAGGCGCAGAAGAAGGAACATAGTTCCGGTCATTGATGTGGTAGCAGCGACGTTGCTCTGCAACGTCGCTACTTTTTGCGTCCTTCCATCGCCTTCCGCAACGCGGCTGCCAGCGGGTTGTCCTCGTCGTCCGCCTCTGGTTCGGATGAATACGCATACCGCCCAGTCTCGCCAGATTCGGCGTCAGGCTCTTCGTCCTCTTCCTCATCCTCGTCCCAGTCGAGATGCAGATTCCCGGCGCCCGCCAGTGCAATGATGTCGTCCACCGAGAAACGGATCAACCCGACAAGATCGGGAGCGTCCGGCAGCGTGGCGAGCGAGTCCGCCTGGCGCACCTGCGGCAGGTGCGCCAGGACATCAGTGAGCGTTGGCGGCGGTTCGGTCGGCGGCGGACGATCCGGATGCTTTGCGATCCATTCGGCGAGTTGCGCCGCCGCCTCATCCGGCGTTTGCGGAATGCCGGTATCGACCAGCAGGATCGTCGTGTGGACGCGGGGGAACAGCATGCGCAGAATGGTCTGCGTGTCGCGCAACTGGCGGATCGCGCGGCGCAGGCTGGTCGCCTTCATGCTGGCTTTGATCTCGAAGACGTGGATGGTTTTCGGTTCCGGCAGCCATACGGCGTCGAGTTCACGATATTTGGTCATCGCCTGTCGCCCGCGATGCTCCAGGTATTCGACGATCCGCCGCTCCGAAAGGGCGACCTGGTGCGCCAGCCAGTCACGGAGCGCCGCTTCCGCCTCGCCGCCGAACAGGTCGCGCGCGCGTGGGGGGCGGATGGCGCGCTGATTGCTGCGCAACAGTTTCATCTGCTCAACGTGCGCGCGATAGCGCGGATCGGTCTCATCGATCAGGCGAGGACGTGAGAAGCGCGTCGTCATACGATGCTCCTGACTGTCAGCCTCTGGTCGCTGCTGGAATGAACGCAATGTGCGCCGTCACCACGCATACGCCTCCGGCGCGGGTCCGCCCGGACCGGGCCAGATCGCGTCGAGTCGCGCCAGAGCCTCGTCACTCAGGGTGATCTCCAGCGCGCGCAGACTGCCGTCCAACTGTTCGACCGTGCGCGGACCGATGATCGGCGCAGTCACGGCAGGTTGCCGGAGCAGCCATGCCAGCGCCACATCAGCCGGTTGTTCGCCAAGTTCGCCGCAGAACCCTTCGTATGCTTCCAGTTGCGTATGGTGTTTTGCGATACGCTCCTGCATACGCGCGTCGGCTCGACGCCCCTCAGCGGCTTTTTGCAAAACCCCGCCGAGCAACCCGCCACCCAGCGGACTCCAGGGAATGATGCCGACCCCGTAGTTTTGACAGGCGGGAATGACTTCGAGTTCGATTGTGCGCGCCGACAGGTTGTACAGGCTTTGCTCCGACACCAGACCCATAACGTTGCGACGGCGCGCTTCCTCATTCGCCTGTGCGATGTGCCAGCCGGCAAAGTTGCTGCTGCCGACGTACACCACCTTTCCCTCGCGCACCAACTGTTCCATCGCCTGCCAGATCTCCTCCCATGGCGTGTCGCGGTCGATATGGTGCATCTGGTAGAGGTCGATATAGTCGGTCTGCAAGCGGCGCAGGCTTCCTTCGCAGGCGCGCTTGATGTGCAGCGCCGAGAGGCGCGACTCGTTGGGCCAGTCACCCATCTTGCCGTAGACCTTGGTAGCGATAATGACCTTCTCGCGCCGCCCGCCACCCTGGGCAAACCAGCGACCGATGATCTGCTCGGTGATCCCTTCGCCCATCTTCCAGCCATAGACGTTCGCCGTGTCGAAGAAGTTGATCCCCAACTCCAGCGCCCGGTCCATAATGGCGAAACTGTCCGCTTCGCTCGTGAGCGGACCAAAGTTCATCGTGCCAAGGCAGAGTCGGCTCACGCGGAGACCGGTGCGTCCAAGACGTGTGTACTGCATACCATCCTCTTCCATGCGGCGCGGCTGCTCCGCCACGCCGCGCTCATGCGTGGAACACTGCCATTGTACCACGTTGATCTCATTGGATGGTTGGACTACAATACGCGCGCGATGGGGAGCGGGCAGCAGCGCGGCGTTCCGTCCGTGCAGGGCATCGACCGGCGTCAACTGGCGCATCAGGAGGGGATATGAGCAGTCGCTTCGATGAACTTCGCGTTCTTTCGGGAAATGGCAACCCTGCGCTGGCGCAAGCAATCTGCGGTCGCCTGGGAGTGCGCCTGGGCGATGTGACGATCACCCGTTTTGCCAATGAAAACATTTTCGTGCGCCTGAACGAAAGCGTGCGTGAGAAGGATGTCTTCGTCATACAGTCGCTGGCGTCGCCATTGAGCGACCGCATTCTCGAACTGCTGATCATGCTTGACGCCTGTCGGCGCGCTTCCGCCGGGCGGGTGACGGCAGTGCTGCCATTCTACGCCTATGGGCGCACCGACAAGCGTGACCAGCCGCGGGCGCCGATCACAGCGCGACTACTCGCCGATATGATCCAGGTCGCCGGGGCGCAACAACTCGTCACCATCGACCTGCACGCCGGTCAGATTCAGGGATTCTTCAGCATTCCCGTCGATGAATTGAGCAGCATGTCGCTGCTGGTGCGCTACTTCCGTGATCGCGGGTGGAACGATGTCGTGGTCGTGTCGTCAGACATCGGGTTTGCCAAGCGGGCGCGTAACTTCGCCGAGCAACTCGGCGCACCGCTGGCAATCGTCGAGAAGCGTCATTCCACGCGCGCCGACGCCGACGGCGAGGAGGGGAGCGATGCGGTATCGTTGATCGGCGACGTAACGGGAAGGCGGTGCATTCTGGTGGACGACGAAGTAAACACCGGGCGGTCGCTGATCAGCGCGGCTGAACTGCTGGAACGCCACGGCGCGCGCGAGATTTACGCGGCAGTCGCGCATCCGGTGCTGGGAGGCGACGGCGCTGAGCGCCTGCGCGCCAGCAGCATCCGCGAACTGGTGACAACCGATACACTGCCGGTGCCGCCCGAGAAGGCGTGGCCCGGCTTGCGCATCCTGACGGTCGCCCCCATGCTGGCGGAAGTCATTCAGCGCATCCACAGCGGCGTCTCGGTGCATACGATCTTCCCGCCGCGCGCACTGACGCGGTGAGCGGCTGCGATGGGCTTTCGCACCTTTGAACTGGCGAGGAGGTGTCACGTGGAAGAAGGTCTCACTCTGCTGCCCACACTCATCACCCGACTCCCGATCATGTCCGTCTGGTCGGTTGGAATTGTCGTCGCACTGGTCTTCTGGCGACGCCACTCGAGAGTTTCGACATTGACCTCAATTGCCTGCGCCGGTTTCTTGATCCTGGCTGTATCTGAAACATTTGCACACGTTACTGTTCTTGCTCTGATTCGTGACGGGCGCCTGAACACCCGTCAATTCGAGGGCATTCTTGCAATGATTAATATACTCACTGCGTTTCTATATACCATTCTCTGGATTCTCGTCCTGATAGCTATTTTTGGTTGGCGTAAGACGCCAGAAATGCCGAATGAATGAGTTGTCCAGCTGAGTCTGGCTTATCACTCGCCAGCGCCTCCCTTCACCTGCTGTCACTGGTGTACTGACTGTATCACCTCAACCCGGCTCATCCAACCCAAGTGTGGTATACTTTGTTCTGTATCAACGCCGCAACCGGACGCAGGGCGCAGCGCGCCATCTCAACATGATGGACACCGACCAGGCATACCAGGCATACGCGCCGATCTATGATCGCACTGGTCAGGAGCGTTTTGGCGTGTATCTGGCGGATCTGACGCTGACGTGGCTGCGTGCGCGCGGGATCGCGCCGCGCCGGGCGCTGGACCTGGCATGCGGGACGGGCGGCGCAACGCTGGCGTTCGCGGCAGCCGGGATCGAGACGGTCGGGCTGGATCGTTCGCCTGCCATGCTACGGATCGCGCGTGACCGCTCGCGGGCTGCGGGTCTGACGGCGACGTTCGTCGAAGCGGATATGCGTAGCCTGGAGAACGCGAGATCGGCACTGTCCGGGTGTTTTGTACTGGTGACATGCTTTGGCGACTCGCTCAACCACCTGACCGATGACGACGATCTGCGACGCGTCTTTGCTGGCGTCCGGCGCGTTCTTGAACCCGACGGACATGTGGTGTTCGATGTGAATACCGAATCAGCGTTCGCACAGTGGGATAAGCGCGACCTTGTGATCCATGAGAGCGATGACTGCCTGGTGTACCATCGGTTGCTGTACAGCCCTGCGGCGCGCCTGGGGCAGGGCCGGATCGTCTGGTTCACCCGCAGCAACGACTCTCGCTGGCGGCGCGGCGAGGAAACGCACGTCGAGCGCGCCTGGAGCGATGCCGACATCCGGCAGGCGCTCGCCATGAGCGGTCTCGCGCTCGTCGAACGCCTGGCAGTGGACGGGACGCGCGTGGCGGATGATGTCCAACTGCCAGAACGTCTGGTCTATATTGCGACAACCGAGCGGTTGTGACATCTATTCTTGTTCAATCCCGCAATCATTCGTGCAGCGGAGGAACCCGTGAGCGACACAGGTACGAAGCGGCGTATCGAACGATTCGATCCATCAATTGAACCAAAGTGGCGTGAGTTCTGGGCGCGCGAGGGCATTTTCAATGCCGGGCGGCGCGCAGGGGCGCCGCGGCGCTACATCCTCGAAATGTTCCCCTATCCAAGCGGCGACCTCCACATCGGTCACCTGAAGAACTACGTCATTGGCGACGCGCTGACCCGCTACTATGTCATTCGCGGCTACGATGTGCTGCATCCCTTCGGTTGGGATGCCTTCGGGTTGCCGGCGGAGAATGCGGCGATCAAATATGGTCGCCATCCGCGCGAATGGACCTACGGCAACATCGCCGAGTCGAAGAAGTCGCTCGAGATTGCCGGCATTATGTACGATTGGTCGCGCGAGGTGACGACCTGCAATCCCGACTATTACCGCTGGAACCAGTGGTTGTTCCTGCTGCTCTACCGCAAAGGTCTGGCATACCGCGCGAAGGCGACCGTCAACTGGGACCCGGTGGATCAGACGGTGCTGGCGAATGAGCAGGTCGATGCCGAGGGACGTAGCTGGCGCAGTGGCGCGAAGGTCGAGAAGCGCGAACTGGAGCAGTGGTTCTTCCGAATCACCGCCTATGCCGAGCGCCTGTTGAACGACCTGGACAAACTGGATCGCTGGCCCGAAAATGTGAAGACGATGCAGCGCAACTGGATCGGCAAGAGTGAGGGCGCCGAAGTGACCTTCCTGGCGCTGCCTCCAGACGTCGACCTGCACACGCCGCCGCCACCCGACGCCGAGCCGCTGGTCGTCTTTACCACGCGCCCCGATACGCTCTGGGGTGCGACGTTCATGGTGCTGGCGCCGGAGCATCCGCTGGTGGCAAAACTGACCGCGCCCGAACGCCGCGCCGAGGTCGAGGCGTATATCGCCAGAGCGCGCATGGAGAGCGAGATCGAACGCACCAGCGCCACCCGCGAAAAGAGCGGTGTTTTCCTGGGTTCATATGCGATCAATCCGGTCAACGATGAGCGTATCCCGATCTGGATCGCCGATTACGTGTTGATGGGATATGGCACCGGCGCCATTATGGCAGTGCCGGCGCACGACCAGCGCGACTTCGAATTTGCTCGTCAGTTCGGATTGCCCGTGCGCGTCGTGGTGCAACCGCCAGGTGAAACGCTGGATGGTGATACCATGACCGAGTCCTGGCCCGGCGATGGCGTGATGGTTAATTCCGGCCCTATCAACGGCATCCCGGTCGGCAAAGAGGAAGGGCAGAGCGTCAAGGCGGCGATTGCCTGGCTGGAAGCGCAGGGCAGAGGCAAAGGAACCGTCACCTACCGGCTGCGCGACTGGTTGATCAGCCGCCAGCGCTACTGGGGCACTCCTATCCCAATGCTGCACCTGCCGGACGGGACGATCAAGCCGGCGCCGGAGGATCAATTGCCGATATTGCTGCCCGAGGTACAGGATTACCTGCCGAAAGGCAAAAGCCCGCTGGCAGCCGCCGAACACTGGGTCAATACCATCGATCCGGAAACCGGTCAACCGGCGCGGCGCGATACCGATACAATGGACACCTTCGTCGACTCATCGTGGTATTTCCTGCGCTTCTGCGACGCGCAGAATGACCGCGAGATCTTTTCGCGCGAAGCGGCGCGCCAGTGGATGCCGGTCGATCAGTATATCGGCGGCGTTGAGCATGCGATCCTGCACCTGCTCTACTCCCGGTTCATCACCAAGGTGCTGTACGACGAAGGATTGGTGCCCGACGATGAGCCGTTCAGGGCGCTGTTCACACAGGGAATGGTGCAGCGCCGCGTCCGCACGTCGCTCGAGATCGTCGCTCCTGGAATGGTGCGCTTCCCGGAGGAACTGCGCCGCAAACTGGAGTTGCCCGCTGAGGCGCAAACCGTCGATCAGGCGCGCGCACTGCTGAAGGAACGCGGCTACACGCTGGAAGAGGAGAGCGATGGCGGCTTTACCGCCGTGTCCGGTCCGGTCACAATGTCGAAGAGCGCCGGCAATGGCATTCCGGTTGGACCGTTTGTGCGCCAGTACGGTTCCGATGTGGCGCGGATCGTGGTGTTGTTTGCCGCTCCGCCGGAAAACAGCATGGAATGGACCGATGAGGGCGTCGCTGGCGCACAGCGCTTCCTGAACCGGATCGTGGCGCTGTTCGGTCCCGACCGTGACGAGATTGCTGCAATGGTGCGATCCGGCAACGGCGCTGCGCCTGAAGGGGATGACCGCGCGCTCTACCGTAAACTGCACGAGACGATCAAGAAGGTGACGCTGGATACGGAGCAGTTTCGCTTCAATACGGCGATCGCGGCGTTGATGGAACTGCTGAACGAGGCAAGCCGCTACCGTGCCGAAGTCGGGCGGGTGACGCCGGTGTTCGCGCAGACAGTAGCGACCTTTGCACGCCTGCTGTCGCCATTTGCGCCGCATCTGGCGGAAGAACTGCACTCCTGGTGCGGCGCAACCGGCAGCGTGTACGATGCTGGATGGCCCGAATGGGATGAGTCTGCCCTGGCGCTCGACGAGGTCGAGATTGTGCTCCAGGTCAATGGGAAATTGCGCGGCAAGATCATGGCGCCGGCCAGTGCCGATGAAGAGCAGTTGCGCGAATGGGCATTGACCAACCCGCGTGTGCTGAGTTTCGTCGGCGATAAAACCGTGCGCAAGGTCATCGTCGTGCCTGGGAAACTGGTGAATGTGGTGGTGTAGCGCGACCTGCATACAAAAGTGATGGTCACATAGGACGAGCAGGATGGCGGCGCGCCGTAGGAGCGTCCCCGTGTGCGTCTGGTGTGACCGTCACCGATGGGTGGTTGATGTCACCTGCCTTGTGCAGGCGATCAAACGTCGGGCATGATGATGCGTCAGGCGCATTCCCGTAACTGACGACGCTATGCTCACAATCAGTATCGTCAGTGGCGTCTCCAGGCAGGAAGGCTATGCTGGAAGCGATCTTTGCGCCGCGTTCGATTGCTGTGATTGGCGCGTCACCCGATCCAACGAAACTGGGACACCGCATCCTCAAGAACATCCTCGACGCCGGCTATCCCGGTCGCATCTTTCCCATCCATCCGCAGGCAACCCGGATTCTGAACCTTCCAGCATATCCATCGGTCGAACAGGCGCCAGCACCGGTCGATCTGGCAGTGATCGTCGTACCGGCTGCGGTTGTGCCGGATGTGGCGGAAGCGTGCGGCAGGTCCGGCGTCAAAGGACTGGTCGTCATCAGCGCCGGGTTCAAGGAGATCGGGTCGGAAGGACGCGCGCTGGAGATGCGCCTGCTGGAGATCGTGCAGCGCTACGGGATGCGCATGGTCGGTCCCAACTGCCTGGGCGTCATCGACACGACGACGCGGTTGAATGCGTCATTTGCAGCGCTCTACCCGCAACCCGGGCAGATTGCGTTCATGTCGCAGTCAGGAGCGCTCTGCACCGCCATTCTGGATTGGAGCAAAGCGCAGGGAATTGGCTTCTCACGCTTCGTCAGTCTGGGGAACAAGGCAGATGTGGACGAGGTAACTCTTCTGCAGGCATGGGGGTGCGACAAGGCGCACAACCGGGTCATTCTGGCGTACCTGGAAGGGATCGGCAATGGCGACGAATTTATCACCGTCGCGCGGCAGGTCACGAAGCAGATTCCGGTCATCGCCATCAAGAGCGGCGCGACGCAGGCGGGTGCGCGCGCTGCCTCGTCGCACACCGGGGCGCTGGCAGGCGCCGAGCATGCTTACGAAGCGGCTTTCGACCAGAGCGGCGTGCTGCGCGCGCGCTCGATGCAGGAACTGTTCGACTTTGCGCTGGCATTCGCCTATCAACCGCTCATCCCCGGCAATCGCCTGGCGATCGTGACGAATGCCGGCGGACCGGGCATTATCGCCACAGATGCTGCCGAGCGCAACGGATTGCAACTGGCGGAACTGACGCCCGCCACGATTGCGGCGCTGCGCGCAGCGCTGCCGCCGACGGCAAGCGTCTACAATCCGATCGACATTATTGGCGATGCGCGCGCTGATCGTTACCGGGTTGCGCTGCGCGCAGCGCTCGAGGATCCGAACGTCGATGCCGTGCTGGTGCTGTTTACGCCGCAGGCGGTCAGCAAACCGGAGGATACCGCGCAAACCATCGTGGAGGGCGCTGCCGGGAGCGCCAAACCGGTCGTGACGAGTTTTATGGGCGCAGCGACGATTGGGGAGGCGCTGCGCATTCTGAACAACCATCGCATTCCAAACTACGCCTTCCCCGAACGCGCCGTCGCTGCGCTGGGCGCAATGGTGGCGCAGCGGCGCTGGATCGAGCGTCCGCCGGGCGAGTATGTCCGTTTCGATATCGATACCGAACGGGTGCGTGCGCTCTTTGCGCGAGTGCGGAGCGAAGGACGGGTCGAACTCGGCGAACTCGAGGCGCGTGAGGTTATCGAAGCCTGCGGGATGCGCCTGCCACGATCATTCCTGGCGCAATCGCCGGAGGAAGCGGCGGAAATCGCCGCCCGCCTCGGCTTCCCGGTCGTGATGAAGATTTCATCGCCCGATATTCTGCACAAAAGCGACATTGGCGGCGTCAAACTCGGCATTAGCGACAGCGCAGCCGCGCGCGACGCCTATGAACTGATCGAATACCGCGCCCGCAAATACAGTCGTGAGGCGCGGATCTGGGGAGTGCTGGTGCAGGAACAGGTACGCAAAGGGCGTGAAGTGCTGGTTGGAATCAGCCGCGACCCGCAGTTCGGTCCGCTGATCGCTTTTGGTCTGGGAGGCATCTACGTCGAGGCGCTCCGGGATGTCGCTTTCCGTCTGGCGCCGGTGTCGCGTCAGGAGGCGGCAGAACAGGTGCGCGCCATTCGCGCCTTCCCGCTGCTGCGCGGCGTACGCGGCGAACCGCCGGCCGACCTCGCTGCAGTTGAAGAGATCATTCTGCGCGTCTCGCAGTTGGTGACCGATTTTCCCGACATTGTCGAAATGGACATCAACCCGCTGGTCGTGTACAACCGTGGCGAAGGGGCGACGGTGCTGGACGCGCGGATCATTCTGCGCGGTTGAGCGAGCATCAGAGAACGGCGCGTGCTCATTTCTCGTTCGGCAAGGAGACAGGCGATGGCTACCCTCTACGTTGCATCGACGGAAACATTTGTCGGGAAGAGCGCCACCTGCGTGGGGCTGCTCACACGCGCGCAACGCGATGGTTTCAGCATCGGCTATATGAAGCCGGTCAGCGTTTCGGTGACCCGGACCGAAACCAGCGTACACGATGATGATGCAGCGTTCATTCGCGAGCACTTCGCCCTGCCCGATCCGCTGGAACAGGTGGCGCCGGTGCTTGTGACGCAGGGGGTGGTCGAGCAAATTATGCGTGCGCAGGCGACGATCGACTTCGCGCGCCGCCTGCGCGAAGCGTACCTTGCCGTTTCACGCAACCGCGACCTGCTGGTAGTGGAAGGCGCCAATACCTGGGCTGAAGGGTCGATCGTCGATCTCTCCGCCGATCAGGTCTCCGACATGCTGGAAGCGCCGGTATTGCTCGTGACGCTCTATCGTTCGCCTCTCTCGCTCGACGCCATTCTGGCGGTGCAACGGTACCTTGGCGACCGGTTGCTCGGCGTGCTGATCAACGAGGTCGAAGCGCCAAAGATCGAGTTTGTGAAGAACCGGGTCACGCCGTTCCTGGAACAGCGCGGCGTGCCGGTGTTCGCCGTCCTGCCGCAAGACCCGCAACTCGCCAGCGTCACCGTCGCCGACCTGTTCGAGTTCCTGGGCGGGCAGATGATCGGGCGATCGGAGTGGTGTGAGCGGCAGGTGGAACATCTGGTGATTGGCGCGATGGGCAGCGCTGCAGCCCTCTCGCACTTCCGTCGCCGCGCCAACAAAGCGGTCATCACCGGCGGCGACCGCGCCGACCTGCAACTGGCGGCGCTGGAAACCTCGACCTCGGTGCTGGTGCTGACCGGCAACATTCGCCCGCCGGCGACGGTGCTCGACAAAGCGGAAGAGCAGCAGGTGCCGGTGATCGTCGTCTCGGACGACACGCTGACCACCGTTGAGCGGAGTGAGCGCGTCTTCGGGCACATTCGCTTCAAGCAGGCATCGAAGATCACCCGCTTCACCCAGATGCTCGACGAGTCGTTCGACTTCGACCGCCTGTACGATGAGTTGGGGTTGGTGCGGCGCTGAGGGAGGGAAGGTTGTTGAACGTCGAACGTTGCCCACGTACAGGATAAGCAGAGAATGAAAGGAACAGGAGAACTCATGGCAGACACGATGATTGAAGCGATCACCGCGCGTGAGGTGCTCGATTCGCGCGGCAATCCGACGATTGAGGTGGACGTATATCTGGAGAGCGGCGACATGGGGCGCGCCATCGTTCCGTCCGGCGCATCGACCGGCGCGTTCGAGGCGCTGGAATTGCGCGACGGCGACAAGAGTCGGTATGGCGGCAAGGGCGTGCTGAAAGCCGTCGAGAATGTGAACACCACGATTGCCGAGGCGCTGGAAGGGGAAGATGCCGCCGATCAGGTGCGCATCGACCGGATGCTGATCGACCTCGACGGCGCCGAGAACAAGGGGCGTCTGGGCGCCAACGCCATTCTGGGAGTTTCGCTGGCGTGCGCGAAAGCGGCGGCGGCGGCGCACGGGCTGTCATTGTACCGCTACCTGGGAGGCGTGCACGCGCATGTGCTCCCCGTTCCTATGATGAACATTCTGAACGGCGGCAAACATGCGCAGAACAGCACCGATTTCCAGGAGTTCATGATCATGCCGGTTGGCGCGCCGTCGTTCCGCGAGGCGCTGCGCTGGGGCAGTGAAATCTACCAGAGCCTCAAGAAGGTGATCCACGACCGTGGCGGCACCTCCAACGTCGGCGACGAGGGCGGATTTGCGCCGAGCCTGCCGACGAACGAGGCGGCGCTGCAGATCATCGTCGAAGCCGTGGAGCGCGCCGGTTACAAACTCGGGGAACAGGTGATGCTGGCGATGGACCCGGCATGCACCGAACTGTACAAAGACGGCAAATATCATCTGGAGCGCGAGGGGCGCTCGCTCACCAGCGCCGAGATGGTCGAGTACTGGGCGGATATCGTTGCGCGCTATCCGATCATCTCGCTCGAAGACGGACTGGCGGAGGAAGACTGGGAGGGCTGGAAACTGCTGCGCGCCCGTCTTGGCGACCGCATTCAACTGGTCGGCGACGACTTCCTGGTGACGAATGTGAAACGTCTGGCGCGCGCGATCTCCGAGCAGGCAGCCAATTCGATCCTGATCAAACTCAACCAGATCGGCACGCTGACCGAAACGCTCGACGCGATCAGCATGGCGAATCGCGCCGGCTGGACGGCGGTTGTCTCGCATCGTTCGGGCGAGAGCGAAGACGTTACGATCGCCGACCTGGTGGTGGCGACGAACGCCGGGCAGATCAAAACCGGCGCGCCGGCGCGCACCGATCGTGTGGCGAAATACAACCAGTTGCTGCGCATTGAGGAAGAACTGGACTCAGCCGCGCACTATGCTGGTATGGGAGCGTTCCGCATTGGGCAGTGATCGAAGAGCGTGAGGGCGTTGCGGGCGCACTCTTGCGCCCCTGCCCCTCCCTGCATCGAGGCAGGCGGAACATATGGGAAGAGAATGAAATTTAATGTTGGGATTCGCCATTCGGAGACGATTTGCTTTTCTGGTGTGGCGCAGGATCGAATCCGATCCACTCGATTCCATCGATGCCATCGAATCGCTCAGCCATAACTTTGAGCGCCTCTGAATTATTGTCAACCAGAAGAAACCGCCGACCAAGATCGAGAGCCGCCACACCTGTCGTCCCGCTTCCTGCAAAGAAGTCCAGCACAACGGCGCCCGGGCGCGACGATGCCTGAATGATGCGACGAAGGATACCGAGCGGCTTCTGTGTCGGGTATCCGGTCTTCTCCGAACCATTGGTGGGAACGATAGTGTGCCACCAAGTATCGGTAGGCAGCTTCCCGCGCGCGGCTTTTTCCGGTCCCACCAGGCTAGGAGCCATGTACGGGATGCGCTCGATATCGTCGACGTTAAACACGTACCTGGATGGATTCTTGACGTAGAGCAGAATGTTGTCGTGTTTCGGGGGCCAGCGGTCCCTGGGACGACCGCCATAGTCGTATGCCCAGATGATTTCGTTCAAAAAGGACTCGCGCCCGAAGATGCCGTCAAGAAGCACCTTGCAGTAGTGCACCTCGCGGTAGTCCACGTGAAAGTAGAACGACCCGTGCGGCGCCAGGACGCGATAGGCCTCGGTCAGACGGGGTTCGAGGAAGGCGAGATAGTCATCGAAAAGGTCGCTGAAGCGCCTGGATCCCACCACGATGCTTTCATAACGATGGCCCTGAAAGCCGACACGATCCCCGCTTGCTGAGCGCACGGTCTTGAGTTGTGTGCGCTGTTGCACCTTGCCGGTGTTGAATGGGGGATCGATGTAGATTAAGTCTATGGATGCCGAAGGAAGCGTCCGAAGAACGTCGAGATTGTCAGCAAAGTGGACTCTGCCGATCAGGTTGTCTGCTATCAGGGGTGCGCTCATCGTTCCTCGATGCATCTGACGATACGTGAGTCTGCTCCGGGACGCTCCATACTCAGGTCTATGCCACCGTTCAGTCGGATTGCTCCAAAAGCGCCGACAGACAGAAATGAGCATATGAATATTATCGCCGATTGCGCAGCAAGAGCAACGCACCGGCAGCAATCAGCACCAGCGGGAACAGCAGTTTGCCGAAAGCCGGACCAAGCAGGATGCTCAGGAGCGCCAGAATGCCAATGCTGATGAGAATGACGCCCATCTGTTGGTTACGCTGCACATATGGCGATGGAGGGCGCTGACGACGGTCATTCAGATTATTGATGGGAATCTCCAACTCAGGATCGCTGGCTTCGCCAGTCAATGGATCGGAACTCGGGCGCTGCGCATGCTCGCTACGTGTCGATGGCCCCCGTCCCGCATCGCCGGTGGGGCGTCCGGGCGCAGGAGTCCCTTCGAGCGGCATAATAATCCAGAGCAGCGGGTAGAGCAACACACCCACCCCCGTGAAGACCAGCGCAACGAAGATCAGGCGCACAATCGTGGAATCGACCTCCAGATACCGTGCAATCCCACCCGCCACGCCGGCGATGACTGCATCGTCGCGGCTGCGCACTAATCGTGGTGTTGAGATGTCCATAGCGATCTCCGTCAGACTCGCCATTGGGCGCATGGTTCTTCGCCACATTCTCCCTGTTGGTCAGACGTTTCAGGACGATGGATGGTTGCGACGCTCTCGACGGCGACGTTGCGCATCCTGGTGTGCAAGGCGACGTCTCTATGTGCAACCGGACCACCTCGCGCCCGCCGCCTCTTGCCTCTCCCCTCGCACCTTATCCCCTCGCGCCTCTCGCCTCATCCCCTCGCGCCTCTCGCCTCTCCCCTCTCGCCTCATCCCCTCTCCCCTCTCGCCTCGCGCCTCTCGCCTCATCCCCTCTCGCCTCATCCCCTCGCGCCTCGCCGCCCCCGCCATGGTCCCCGCTGTCGGTACGGGCGCAGCGCTGCTACGCCCCTCCACGTTGTCGTCCCACGTTCAACGTGCAACCTTCAACCTTCAACCCCTC
>Ga0308410_1000523_pt1 | contig 20773 bp, 40 predicted proteins | sample HotsprOSTMatCore_FD_203467 | JGI IMG/M metagenome (GOLD analysis project Ga0308410, IMG submission 203467) | Hot spring phototrophic mat microbial communities from Octopus Spring, Yellowstone National Park, Wyoming, United States -... | ecosystem: Environmental > Aquatic > Thermal springs > Hot...
CCGGCTCCCCAGCCTGACTCCCACCTCCAGCACCACGCCCAAGCCATCCCGTTTTAAGCCGCCTTAATTTCCCGAGTTTCCTAAACAACCGGGAAATTTCGCCGATACGAGGTAAAATCATCTGCACGGCCATGCTCGAACTATTTCGGACCCTCTATACCGCCTACCTAAATGGCGATGGTCTGGACCCTGAAGAGGAGGCGAGGATCAGGTACCTGTGCGAGCTGCCATCTACGCACGAGTATCAACCGCAGAGCAACACGCAGAGAACCAGCTCGCAGAACTGCGACAGTTCTGCAATCGTTCCGGCCTGGATGTAGTGGCCGAGTACACCGACGCCGACTCCGGCGCCAAGCCCGACCGGGCCGCCTTTCAGCGCATGCTGGCGGACGCCGCGCGCCGGCGGTTTGACGTGCTCGTGTTCTGGTCGCTCGACCGGCTGAGCCGGGAGGGCGTGGCCCGCACGATCCAGCATCTTGCGCGCCTGGAGGCCTACGGGGTGCGCTTCAAGTGTGTGAAGCACCCCGAGCTAGACACCACGGCGCCCTGGGGATGGGTGATCGTGGCCATGCTGGCCGCGCTGGCGGACATTGAGCGGCAGCTCATCCGCGATCGCACCCGCGCCGGCCTGGCTCGCGCCCGCGCCATGGGAAAACGGATCGGGCGCCCGCCAGCCCAAGCCGACGCGCAGGCGATCGCAAAAATGGCCGCACAAGGAACAAGCGCCCGAGCAATCGCCGCCGCGCTCGGACTTTCGGCCTCCACCGTGCGCCGGCGGCTCGCTCAGCTCAACAAAGCGACAAGCGCCACGCCGCCCACCACGAGCGCGACGGGCAGCGTGTAATCGAGAAGAGGCACTGGCTGCATCCACCACCAGCAGTCACCCTCCGAGCACCAGCCATCAGAATTAGCCGGACCGCCCGGGACTGGGAAGGGCAGACCGGCTGGCACGAAAGGGAGGGGAGACTGAGGAGAGAGTCCGGTACGGGCCACCACGTACCGGAGATAATTGCTTGTCGGGTTCTCGCTGGGCGGGGCGTATTTGTTGATGAACTGCTCCAGGGTCAGGCCACGCCGGGCATCCAGCTCTATTTGGCGCCGGAGCGCCTCCCAGCCCGCCTCGACGGAGGAAAAAATGGCGTAGCCCTGCCGGTCCGCACCGACGGCGCCCCGCTGGCCGCGGTATTTGAGGTTGCCGGGATTGTTGTTGCGCTGGGCCCGCGAGCCGGCCCGGTAGAAGCCCTCGAATTCGGCGATGGCGCGGGCCAGCAAATCCAGAGGGTTCATACCCTCATTGTGCACCAACTCGCCTTCGAACGCTGGATAGAAACCAGCTCACGAACTCACGCCAGTGAGGATCCGCCCCGCGCAGGATGGTGAGTAAATCCCGGCAGGCACGGACCTCATCGTCCTTGGCCCCGGCCAGAGGACAGGAGGATGGGTGACCGGAGCGGTCCGCGGTGAGGTAGGATCGTACGGCCTCGGTGACAAAGTCCTGCAAGTCCATGTCCTGCTGGGCGCACCAGATGCGCATGCGCCGGTGGAGATCCTCGGGCACGCGGGCCGTAAAGGCCACCCTCCCGGAGCTTCCTGGATGTACCATGAATCGCCTCCCGCACAAAATCATGCCTCAACCCGCACCTGAGCACCAGCGCACCAATTGACTTAGATTGGTGCGCCGGTTCATAATGCGGCGTTGGAACAAGAAAAACCGATGATACACCAAGACGAATCAATAGCAATAACCTTCCGACTCATCGAGGCCCGCCGCCGGTACCGGTACTGGCGCCGGCTGGCTATTGCGCTCGCCTTCCTGGCCAGCCTGGAGGCCGGCGCCCTCGCCTACCTGATCCTCAAATGACCCCCGGAGAGCCGTTCTCTCCGCGCCGAATGTTCGTCGGGGTCTTCATCCCCGACGCCCTGCTCGCCTGCCGCGACCTGTCCCTCGGAGCCAAATTATTGTGGGCCGTACTGGCCCGAATGGCCGGCGATAACGGCTGCTGCTGGCCCAACCAGCAGACGCTGGCCCAAGCCTGCGGATGCTCGGCGCGGGAGATCAAACGCCGAGTGAAGGAACTCACGGACTACGGACTGCTCCGAGTTTCAAGAGGCGTCCAGAGGAGGTCAAACACTTACGAATTCCTCTGGCACGAACTCTTCGAGAATGGGGACATCTTGTCCCATCTAAGGGGACCAAATGGTCCCCTTACAGGGGACCAAACGGTCCCCTCTATGGGGACCAAACGGTCCCCTGAGGGTTCGCCGCAAGTCACTGAAACGCAAGGAAATAACCCCAAAAATCGCCCACCTAAAAGAGAAATGAAAAGAGAAATGAAAAGAGAAATAGAAAAGCAAGCAAGCGTCTTGCCCCATTCGGGGCAGCCGCTTGCTGCTGGCCAGCTGGTTGACCTTGCTGTTGAGAGGCTGGCGAAAGCCCTAGAACCCCACGCCCAGGCCATTGGCCAGCCCATCACCGAGCAGCTCATTGACTCCCTACTCGCAGCCAGCCACGGCCAACCGCTCGCGGCTGCCAGCCTGATTGCCAAGATCATCCATCGCCGTTTTAGCGATCAGGCCCCGGCCGGCTATCGCCAGCCGTGGCCGGACAGCCTGAATTACTGGATCCGTGTAGTTCGGGAGGAGCTGCGTGACTTGGCTTGATCAAATCCTACACCTAGCGCTGTCCCCGTGCTTTGTCTGTGGCGCCCGCGCCTGGTGCGAGCACCGGGAGCCCGAGGTGGTCGAGGCGCGCCTGGAGGCACTGGAGCGCCGCCTGCGGGCCATCCGCCAGGAGGCCGAGCGCGCCGCCCGTGCCATAGAGCGAGTGACGGAGGCCGCCTGATGCGTGGTAGCCTCTCCATGTTCCACAGCACCATCCGCGGAGGTGTGGACATGGAGCGGCGCCGACCCCTGCAACGCGGCTACCTCTACCGCAAAGGCCCGAGCTGGATGCTGCAGTGGCGCGAGGACGTGCGCACCGAGGACGGGCGCATCCTGCGCAAGAAGTTCAAGGCCAGGATTGCGCCGGCCGCCGGCCCGGGCGCCGTGAGCCGGCGCGAGGCCGAGCGCATCGCCTGGCGGGAGATCCTCGCGCGGCTCAACCAAGCCTCCCTGTTCCCGGCCTCGCTGGCCACGGTACGGGAGTTCTGGGAGCAGCGGTTTCTGCGCGAGGTGGTTGCGAACCTCAAACCCGCCGGGCAGAAGCACTACGACTGGTGCGCCACCCACATTCTGGCGCACCTTGGCGAGCTGAGGCTGCGCGAAGTCACCCACGAACACGTATCGCGCATGATCCGGGCCGTGATCGAGTCCGGCCGCAGCGTGCAGACCGCGGTCCACCTGCGCAACGCGGTCTCCGCCCTCTTCCGCCACGCCACGGTGGTGGGCGCCTACTCCGGCCCCAACCCTGCCCAGGGCGTGCGCACGCCGCCCATGCGCCGCAAGGAAAAGCCGGCCCTCACATGGGAGCAGTTTGCGCGCCTGATGATGGCCTACCCCTCCCCCGTGCGCGAGATGGTCTATCTGGCCGCCATGACCAGCCTCAACGTGGCCGAGATGCTAGGCCTGAGGTGGCGGGATCTCAACCTCACGGACGAGCCGGCGGTGCGCGACAGCGAGCTATTGCCGCCCTACTCGCTACGCGTCCGCGGGCAGTACTATCGCGGCCAGTTCTGCACCCCAAAAACCAGCTCACGCCGGCGCATCGTGCCGCTGACGCCCCAGCTGGTGCGGATGCTCACGGAGTGGCAGCAGATGACGCCCTTCCGGGGCGAGGATGACCTGGTGTTCGCCAACCGCCGCGGGAGGCCGCACTCGGACACGCTGCTGGCCCGCCGCGTGCTGCGCCCCATTGCCCAAAAAGTGCTGGGCGTGGACTGGGTGAGCTGGCACGTGTTCCGCCATACCACGGCCACCTGGACCGAGGCCGTGGGCATGCCCCTGAGCGAGCGCCGCGCCCTGATGGGGCATGCGCGGGTGGGCATGACGCTCGATTACACGCGAGACGACATCGAGCGCCGGCGCCAGTATCTGGAGCGCATTGAAAACCAGATCAGGAGCAGAGTCCAATGACCCCGTACTACCAGGACGGACTCATCACGATTTACTGCGGCGATGCCCGAAGGGTTCTGGCCGAGATCGAGGGTAGATGGGAATCCATGATTACCGACCCACCGTGGCCTGCTGGACTGTGGTCGGCACCCGATCGCCTGCTGCACGATGTCCTTAAAGTGGCAAGCGGAAGGGTCCGCCGCGTGGTCCTGGAGCTGGGTGTAGACAGTGACCCGCGTGTGCTGCGCGCCGTTCCCGAGGCGTGGCCGTTCCTGAGGGTTTGCTGGCTTGAGTACAGCGTTCCGAGCTACAAGGGCCGCCTGCTCCACACAGGCGACGTGGCCTATGTGTTTGGCTATCCGCCGGCACCGCGTCCTGGGGCGATGGTGCTTCCCGGCCGCTGCGTATCCGCACGAGCCGATTTCGATGTCAGGAGAGGGCGTGGCGCCCACAAGATGCTGGAGCATCCGTGCCCTCGGCGGCTGGAGTTTGTGCTCTGGCTGGTGCGCTGGTATGGAGGAGCCAGCGTGATTGATCCCTTCGCCGGTTCCGGAACTACTCTGGTCGCCTGCCAGCGATTGGGGATCCCAGCGGTAGGGATTGAGATTGAGCCGGAGTACTGCGAGCTGGCGGTAGAGCGGCTGCGCCAACCCAGCCTGTTTGACGCTACCCACGAGATCCACACGGAGACAAGCAAATGTCAGACCTTGCCTCTTTAGTGCAGCACCCGCATGCTGTGGTGCTCTGGCCGCGCTACATGATGCGCTATCGGGGAGTGCTGGGCCAGGACCAGCTCATGCTGGCCTGTGCCGACAGTGAGGGCGGCTGGTGGGCCGTGATTCTGCCCGGGCCCGCCGTACTCAGGCAGCGCGGTTATCCCGTGATTTGCGGAGAGTTTCGTGCCCTGGCCCTCTTCGTCCGCGAGCATTTCAGGCTATGGGGGATGGAGCCTGGCGACTGGCATCCGATTGATCGCTACATGGCGATTGTCATACGGGAGGTACGCCATGTGGAAGATCTGGAGGAAGGCGGCAGCAGCGGAGCGCGAGGCGTGGCGAAAGCGGATCCGGCAGATCCTGGAGCACGACCCAACGGGTCCGGCGGCCGCCGTCCTGCGCAAACTGCTTGAGTGGAGCAAGCGGCGAGACCGCCAGGTCATGGCCCGGATCGAGCGCCAGAAGCAAAGGAGGCCGTTCTATGTCTCGGGATGAGTTCCGGCGCGCCTACCGGATGATCCGTGAGTTTGGCCCCAGCATCATACGCCTGCAGCTCTGCGAGGTCTGCCGGCGCAAACTGGAGCTGGCAGCCAAGTGCAAGGAAAGCCGCGAAGCCCCGGAGAGCTACCTAGGCGCCTACTCGCCGGACTGGGCGATCTGGCTGCGCGAGGCCGGCCTGCAGGTCCGGCTCATCTGGGGACTGGGGAGGCTGTGGATTGCGGCGGAGGCGCACGATTCGAGTGAGGCTAAACCAGAAACTGCGGTGTCAGTACCATACGCGCTATGATCCAGAGCGAGACGGACCCGGCGCGATCCGCGGCGCCTGTCCTGTGTGCCGCGCCATGTGGCGCGTGCTGGAAGCGCGCAGGGAGCTGGAGCGCAGGATCAAGCACTGCCGCCAGCTGATCGCGGCGGATCCAAACCCATGGGTCGCGCAGGCACGCCTGAACGCCACCAACGGAAAGGAGGATTCATGCGACGGCGTAGAAACCCCAATCTCATCTTCATCAATGAGTTGCCCCATGAACAGCCGCCCCCAGAGACTGAGTTCGAGCTCATGACCGCCGCCGAGGTCAAGTCAGACCTCATGGAGCTGCTCGACGAGATCCGCCCCGGTCAGGACCGGGAGGAGCGAGCGATCCTGGCCGATCAGATTGAAGCGGCGGCCCGGGCGCTAGCCATTGCGATCCGGCGCCAGCATGAGGTCTACCGCGCCTACGATGCCTCCGACGGCAGCCTCTGGTACGCCTACGCCGATTAGCGGAGGAGGCCAAGATTTTCAGGTACAATGGAAAAAACCGGAGCTTTCGGCACTGGCAGGATGCTGCGCCCGGGACGCCCGTCCCGGGCCTTTTTTTGGAGCGATGCACCCTAGGACAAGGAGTAGGCTATGGACTCCGTGCAAAGAAAACTCAAAATCCTGAATGATTTCGACAGCGCCCCAGCCCCGGAGGATCCCTCGCTGTTTGAGCCGATCAGCTGCTGGCAGATCCGGCAGGCCCTGTATGATCTGTCCGATCGGATTGACAAAACCCGGATCCGGTCGGAGCGGTTTGTGCTGGCCCCGCAGCTGATTGGCGCGGCGGAGGCGCTGGCCTGGTGGGCGCGTGGGGCGCAGATCTATCAGTACTACGACCGGCGCTACAACCGGCTGTGGTTTGCGCGGGGCCTAGAGCTGAGGCCGGAGGTGGCCCGAGAAGAGCGCCTGCGGGAAGAGAGCCGGCGCGAACTGCCCCCCAACTGCCCCCCGGTCACCAGCTAAGCCCAAGGAAGCAAAGGGCGAGCGAGCCGGACCGAGCCGCTTCACACGCAGGAGGTCTCAGGTTCGAGTCCTGACGCGCCCACCAGTTTTCAATCACTTACACGCACCACAGGCAGCGACAGGCGCCAATTCTACACCCTAGATACCCAAAACTGCCCCCCAAATGCCCCCCCGCCACGATTCACTGGTGCACGCACCCCGGCTCACACACACCCAGCGGGAACGCGATTCCAGCCCCGCTAAGCCCCCTGTCCGGCCTGCCTAGTGGTCTACCCCTACCCCCTGCGCCAAAAACGTCTTTTCGGGCTTTTGCGCCGCCTTCCTGGACGTTTTACTCGGTCCCGCGCATCGCCTCCACCGCGTCCCAGGCAAGCTGCGTCATCAGCGTGCTACGCAGCTCCGCCCGCACGGCCTCCACCGCGCGCCCGTCCTGCCCCCAGTCCAAGGCCCGAGACAGGATCACCCCGGCCAGGCGAAGCGCCGCCACGGACAGCGGTACCAGCATATCTGGGTGGGACTGCGCAAAATGCACGTGCGCACGCTGGATCAGTTCCAGCACTCCGTCCTCATCGGGCTGAGCAAGCGAATGGAAACCCAAACCGCACACCCGGCAGAATGCCACCATCCGCTCCCCCCTACTCGCCCTCGCCCTCGTGCCCGTAGGCCAGAAACTCGTCCACGAACCGCTCGATGTCGGCGGAGCGTGCCTCAAGCTGCGGCCAGACTGGCAGAGCGCGCAGCGACGCCATGATGCCGTCGCGGCCTAGCGCTGCCAGCTGGTCGTAGATCAGCTCCCCGTCCGGCTCGCCGACCACTATCGCGTGCGCGAAATCATCCCCCGAGGCGCCACGCTGGAAGGCCACAATCGCCTTCTGCCCAACCTGCACGAGCCTGTCCATGGACAGGGACCATCCTCCAGGAGCAGGTACTGTGGGCGGCGCCGCCGGAGGCGCCGACGCTGCGCCCACCCCAGATGCCGCCACGGTCTGGCCGGCCCGGGCCGCCGCCACCGTGCGCATCAGATCCGCCGCCGCCGCCAGGGTAGCCGGCAGCGACCGGACCAGCTCCAGTCCCCAGGATTCCCCCGAGCCGCCGCCCTTGCCCAGTTTCTCGGCAATCTTGAGCAGCCGCTCCAGCTGCTCAAAGTCCGATTCGGGACTGGCCCGCTGCTGGACCACCAGCTCGGTGAGTTTGGTCTGCTGCTCAATCAGAGCCTTCAGGAGCACAGCACTATCGTCGCGCTTCATGAGCGCCGCAATCTGCGTGGCAAGCTCCATCGGGTCTTTGCCCGGCCGCACCAGCTCAGCGATCCGAACAGCCAGCGACAGCGCCCTATCCGAATCCTGACCGGATGCCCGCTCCGACATGCGACTGGCCAGGTCGGCCACCGTGCGAGACAGAGACTCTACCGCCACCGCGGCGGCACTGTCGCTCCCAGACTGCGGCGGCAGTTCGTCTTTTTCGAGCAGCCCCCGCATCCTCAGAGACTCGACGTAGGAGCGGTTTTCCCCGTGCTCTAGGATCAGCTCTTTGAGATTGACCACCGGCGGATACTCCGGATCGTTGATCGTCACCTTGCACTCCGCGATCTTGTTGGCTTGCTTCGGCAAGTGTTGATCCAGCAACATGAGCCTGTATTTGCCCGAGCCACACTGGCGGATCAGATCATCCAGCGTGAAGGGCGGAGGCGTGGCGTAGATGTGCTTGTAGTCCACGCCGGCGAGCGAGCGGTCAATCACCGGCCAGAGCCGGTAGACGTAGACCATCAGACCGGACGGATCCTCATACTCGGTAATGCGCCGGAAGAACTCCTCTGGGGAGCACCAGATGCGCTTGGATGCCGTTACCGGCTTATCCTCGGTTTCCAGGTTGATCTCAGGGTTAGCCTGAACTTTCTTCGCCATCTCGGCAGGTAGTATAGGCTAGGGTAAACCGACCCGCACAAACATTCGTAGGTGCGCGCATCATTGAGACGTGATGCGCGGACAGCCAACCAGCCAGCAAGCCCTGCTTCGCGTGTATGCCGCGGCTGTCCGCGCACAGATCTGGCCGCAGCCAGCCGATGACGAGCAGGCCACGGCGCGCACCATCAGCCTGATGTGGCAGGTGGCCCGCCAATCCGCCCAGCACCCGCTCATCCAGCAGGCCACCGCCCAGGCCACCGCCGGCGCCCGTAGCGCGCGCCAGCGCGCCGAGCAGATCTTCTGGTGGGTCAAGCGCCACGTACGATTCACCGAGGATGAGGAGCACGCGCACGCCCTCGGACTGTCGCCCGATACCGAGCTGATCATCTGGCCCGCCGACCTGCTCACCATGGCCAGGCCAGCCGGCGATTGCGACGACCACGCAACGCTGGTGGCCTCCATGCTCATGGCCGCCGGCATCACACCAGAATTCGTCACGATCGCTGCAGATCGCGAGCGCCCCGACCAGTACAGCCACGTTTACGCACGAGCGCGCGTGGACGGCGAAACCATCGCCATGGACACATCCCACGGAGCCCATCCCGGATGGGAAGCCCCAGCCCAAGGAAAAAAAAAGTGTGGACCGCAAGCAGCCAACTAGGGAGCCTTGGCCTTGCCGATTGGGCCGTCAGGAGTATCCAGGATTCTATCCGCGCCGCCGCGGACATTCTCAAAGCCAGGTATGGTCAACCGCCGCCGGGAACCTACATCCAGGAGGGCGACAGAATCATCTGGCGCCAGCCCGCAGGCGCCGGACCGCTGGTGTTCCCGGGAATCGGAGTGGGCGCGAGCGGAATACCGCTTTCGTGGCTGATCATCCTGGCCGGAATCCTGATCATCGTACTGGCCGCTCGCAGATGAGGAGCACACCAAATCTGGGATGGTTGGCTGTCGCGGCCTTCGGCCTACAGGCCGTAACGGCCGGACTGACGTTTCTGCTGCGCCGCCGCGGGCCAGGCCAGCGCATCGCGGCTAGCCGCATCGTGGAGCAGATCGAGCCGCTGCTCCAGAAAAACGTGGACGCATATTTTGATGGCCCGCGCACGGTGAGCACGCAACGCCAGGCCCTCGACAATTTCGATCGAGCTTGGGCGTGGCTCACATCGCTAGAAGGATGCGGGAATCCCGATCTGGGCAACGCGGGCGTGGCGTGCATAGATGATCGCCGCCGTGGCGGCAAATTTGATTGGTTCGCCCTCTACAGGGACCCAATCGCGAACGACACGCCGCAGCCAGATACCGCCATCGTCACCGCGCACCCATGGCTGCTGCCTGCGCTGCTGATTCTCGGAGGACTGCTGCTATGATTGCGCCGCCCGCATTCGTTGCCGCTCGGCACCGCTACGGACTGCGCGGACTGGGCATGACCGTAGACGAGGCCAGACAAATTCTGGCCAGCGGCAATGCGAGCCAGCAGCAACTGGCCCAGGCCTACCAGGTCTACTACTCGTGGTACCAGCAGCAGCCCTCTGTCGTCGCCGCCGCCACCGGCCTGAGCTACGAGGATGTGTCCGAGCGCATGGCCGCGGGCGAGACCCCGCAGCAGATCACCGGGCCGAACCAGTACATGCAGCGTGCCGAGGAGATGCAGAACGCTCCCATGCCGTACTACCCGGCCGAGCAATGCGAGCCACTCGACACAGCGTGCGTGGAGCGCAACGCGGCCCGGCAACGCGCCAACTGGGCGCTGCTGGCCGAGCGCCAGCGACAGATCAACCTGAATGTCTGCTTGGCCAACGCTCTGCTCAACCGGCAGCCGGAGAGCGTGTGCGCGCAGTACGCCACACCCGTACCCATCCCATCGGCGCCCGGTACCATCGCATACACCAATCCAGCGGATGCCGAGCGCATCGCGCAGCAGCAGCTCGCCTGGATCCAACAACAGCAGCAACAGGCATCCGCCGGCGCCACGAGCGGCGGGAGCAGCACCACCGCGGGCACGCAAACCTACCGGCCCCAGGTGCAGTTGGAAAACGCATCGCGCCCGGGCCAGCCGCTCCGCGCCGGCGACACCTTCCGGGCCAGAGTCACCGGTGCCCAGCCGGGAGCGGCGGTAGAAGTCGAGGCCTACCAGGATGGCCGCAGCTTGGGGCGCACGCGCTACGGCCAGACAGACGCCCAAGGAAACTTCATCCTGACCGGCACCATCGGCCGCGAGCATGTCGGGCACTGGCGGGAGATCTGGCACATCGGAAGCGCCGCCGTCACTATCGAGTTCGATGTCCAGCCCGCCCCCAGCCCGACCTACAACATAACGGACCTCACGCCAGGAGGAGGCGGGAGCACTACGCCTGGCCGAACCGAGCCGGGCGGCACCAGCAATCTGCTCGGCAGCATGCCCCAATGGGTCTGGATAGTAGCGGCGGCCCTGTTCGTCTGGAGGATTTTGCAGAAATGAGGGACGTACTGAAATACCTGCTCATCGGAGTAGGCGGTTACCTGCTCATCCGGCAATTCTTCGGACATCACCAGCCGGCGGAAAGCGCACCGCCCGAGCCGACGCCGTCCACCGTACCAGGACCCGACACCAAACGCCTGGTGCTGGAGGCGGCCCAGAGGGCCGGCAACGGGCAGAATCCAATGCTCACATTCGATCAGTGGAACTACTACTACGAGCAGGTCCGCGGCGCCCCCGGGCCGGCCATCGAGCATGCGATGCCGGGCGTGGACCGCAACTTCCGGATGACCGTTGATGAGTGGTGGGCAGCCGTGCAGAGGATCGGTCTGCGCGGAGTGCCCGCATTTGCGAGGTGGGTATGCTGATTCAAGTTCAGCCCCACCAGCTCGGATTCACAATTTCGGCGCAATCGGGAACGCTGGAGCAAATCAAGCAGTTCCTGAACGAGCACCGGACCACGGTCTACATCGTGGCCGGAGCGCTGCTCGTGCTGGCGATTCTGCGGAGGCGGTAGTGGAGGATCCAACCGGCAGGCTGGACATTCTGGCGTGGCGCATCGCGGAGCGAGTGCTCGAAGGCATGGAGCCGGAGCTGGGCATCCCGCTGCGCGACTGGCTCATGCCGGCTATCCGAGAGTGGGCGGAGCAGACATTCGGAACGCGACCGCTGTGGAGGAGACAGATATGCAGCAACTAGGTGCGATCCCGCTAATCCTGATTGCCGGGAGCGCCGTTGCCGCCGCCATCGGCGGCGCCTGGCTGTGGAGCCGCGAGCGCGAGTACCAGGAGTGGAAGCGCAATGTGCCTCGGCCCAATCCTCCGCCGCCCCCGCCGGCGCCGCAGACTGAGCGCGAGATGCGCACGTGGAATCCAGAGCAGATGTACGAGCGGGAGCGCCAGCTCTGGCGGCAATGGGCCGTCACCGGCGCCATCCCGTACGAGATTTCTCTGGACCCGGCGGTCCTGGGAGCGCTAGTGGTGGGAGCCGTTGCGCTGATTCTGTTGCTGAGGGGATAGCCATGTACGTAATTACACAGCCGCAATTGGCAGGATGCGCCCCGTGCCAGGGCGTAGGCGTCCTGCCCATGCCACAGAGTGATTGGAGCAAGTGGATCCTGGCGGCAGCCGCCGCCATGCTGATTTACCTGCTGTTCTTCAGCCGATCGCAGCGAGCGCGCCGCCGCGAACTGGCGGAGGCCCGCGCCCGCTACCGCGAGGAGGTCCGGCGGATCAAAGCCAAATACCCGAGGCTATAGCGATGAGCGCAAGGAAAGCCAAACGCAAGTCGCCGCTCGGAACCGGCGAACGCTTCCGCCAGCTCGAAGCCGAGCTGAGCGAGCGAGCGGCCGTGCGCGATCCTACGGCGCTGGCCGCCTGGATCGGCCGCCGCAAATATGGAGCCAAGACCATGGCCGCGCTGGCCGCCGCCGGACGGCGCCGCAAGCGCAATCCGGACCCCATCGAGGACGCCGCCGAGCTGTACCAGGAGTTTCACGGCCGGCCCGCGCGCTCGGTCCGCGAGATGGAGGATGAGCTGCACGTGCGGGACGTGTTCACCGATCTGGGCGCCCTAGTGGAGCTCGATGTGGAGACGCCCGATGGGGAGCACATCCGGATTAGCGCCCCCGGGGCGCGACTGGTTGCCTCCCCGGACGGCGCCCAGCTCTACCTCGAGGGAGGCGATCAATCCGTGGATCCGCGCCAGCTTGGCCTGCCGGAGAAGGACCTGATCACGTTAGGCGTGCTGCATTCGGTGACCTACCGCACACAGAAGAGCTTCGATGGATTCGAGGTGGTGGACTACCAGCACGAGTTCGGCGAGGAGGGAGGCGAGCGACCGCTGCTGCTCTATGATGCGCTGAACCGGCGCCTGCTCATAGCCGGCGGCAGCTACCACATCAAACCGGAGGGGATCGTTGACTGACATGGCTACGGTAACGCTCAGAAAAGTTTTGGTGAACCCACGGCGCAAGCGGAACCGGCGCAAGGCGCGTCGGCGCAACCCGCAGCTGGCGCTGGTGGGAAACCTCAATCCACCCAAGAGGAGGACTATGGCACGCAAACGCAAGAGGAATCCTAGGCGCGTGCGTGTGGTTCATCGGCGCCGCAACCCGCTCATCCTACTGCGCCGCCGCCCCCGCCGCCGCCGCAATCCCGATGTAGAGGCACCCGCGCGCTTACTCAAGACCGGCACGCTGGCCTTGATCGGCTTGGTGGCCACCCGGCAGGTGCCGCAGATGCTGCTGGGCAGCCAGAATACCGGCATCGTCGGCTACATCGCCAACGCCGCCACCGCGCTTGCCTCGGCCGCACTGGCCCGCCGCATGGCTGGCAATGACGCAGCCGAGGCCGTGGGCGTCGGGGGAGCGATGTATCTGGCCAACCGCATCATCAGCGAGCAGCTGACGCCCGTGGGGAGAGTGCTCTCCCTGCAAGGAATCGGGGATGCCCAGGCCGCCGGGCTCGGCAACGTGGGCAAGTACGTGTCTGCGTACTGGACCCACCCCGTGGTCGAGGACCGCTCGGGCAAACCCGTGATCCCTGATGCGATCCGACAGGCCGCGCGCGAGGAGGCCATGAGTGTCCTCTCGCAGCAGCGGCCCACGCCGCCGCCGGCAGCCCAGGTGGCCGGCTTGAGACTGCACTAGTGCGCTAACACAACTCAGATTTTTGAGGAGCAAAGGAGGAGACAGACACAATGCCTGTGGTACCCAACATTCGCGACGCCCAACAGACGCCGCTCTACGACACGTACACGCTGGCATCCGGGCAGTCCGTCCCCACCCGCGTGGTGTTCTTCGCCGACCCGGAGGGTTCGAGCAAAGGCAGCAATTTGACGAACCTCAAGAAGGCGTACCAGATTCCGGGGGCCGAGAAATTCACCGTCTTCGGGATGGGATTCGTGCCGATCGGGATGGACGAGCAGGACATCCTGAATTTCTACAAGAATTACGTGGCCAGGATGTACGTGGGCCAGAAGATCTACCTTGAGGCCCCGATGGAGCACTTCCCGGGAGGGGCCGGCCTGTGGGGCGTGGTCGCCACGACCGCAAGCAGCACGACGATCAAGCAGTGGTCGAACGGTCTTCCCACGCCGCAGGCCGTGCAGGCCCTGGCCCCGGATTACGCCATCACCATTCAAGGTGGCGACAATTTCAAAGTCGAGCTGTCGGGGACCTCGTTCACGGCGCAGGCCGCCATTTTCCTGCGCTGCTACCTGTACGGCGTCTGGGAAAAGGAAGTCCGCTAATTCTGCGCCCTGCGCGCACCAAAGTGCGCGGGTGACCAATCTAGGAGCTGAACATGCTCGGACAACAGAACTCTGCCCGCACCTACGAGGAGCCGGCCGTCTACGTGCTGGAAGTCCAACTCTCCGCCAACCAGCAGAGAGTGGACGTGCCGCTGTTCGTGGACGCGGACTCGGATTTCCTGTGGGAGGCGCTCGCCGGCACCTCGACGGGCGCCTACACCATCCGAGTGCGCCTACCCAACGGGCGCTACATGAGCAATGCCGCCGTGCGCAACGCCAACGCGGTAGGCACCGCTCAGTTCCCCGTGCCCGTCCTGCCTGCAGTACTGGTGCCAGCAGGAAACCGCATCGGCTTTGATCTGCAGGATCTGAGCGGAGCCAGCAACACCATCCAGCTGGTGCTCATCGGGCGCCGGCGCTACACGCTCACCTGAGCCGGGAGCGAGGCCATGCGCAATGGCAACTGGCAAGCCATCATCTACCTGGCAACCATGCTCGCCTCAGCCGCCGCCGCGGGGTTCTCGGCGATGACCCGCGCGGCCATCGCCGAGACCCGGGCGGAGCTGATCACGCGCATGCAGGAGATGGAGCGCCGCGCCGAAGACCGCTACATCACGCGCGGCGAGCTGTGCGCGCTCATCCGATCGGAGATGCAGCGATGAGATGGCCCCAATTCAACCAGCCGCTCGGCTATCACCGGCGCGTGTGGGATCGCGCCCGCCTGCTGGTGGAGGCCGAGTCCTACCACCCGCTCGTGCTGGTGACGCCCGAGGACGGCACCCTGGACGCGCGCCAGGTCCGACAGCACGAATTCCGGCTGCCCCGCGGCACCGTGGTTTGGGGCTGGGCCGCCTATAGCTCGGACCCGCAGGGGTTCGAAATTGAGCTTGCTGAGCCGGACTTCCGTTGGCTCAACCGCTCCGCCCGCCACGACGCGCTGGCTACCGGCCCGGACAGCAGCGGAATCACCTTCCCGCTCCACCTGCTGCCGGCGCCGCGGCCCATTGTCAGCGGGCGGCTGCTCGTTACGCTGCGCTCCCGCAGCGATAGCGCCCAGCAGGCCCAACTGGCCATCTACGCCGCAGCCACGGAGGCCACCGCATGAACCGCGCCGACCTGGAGCTACTGTGCAACTGGGAGCTGAGCGCGCGGGCCAAGCGCGCAAGGAAACCGAGTCCCGAAGAGCACGCGGCCCAGCAGCCCGAATACCGCCACGCCACCATCAACGTGGCCACGGCGGGCGACAACATCATCGTCGCGGCCACGCCCGGCCAACGAATTCGCGTGTACGAGCTGTTCCTGTGGAACGTGCAGCAGAACACCCTGACCATCCGCGACGGCGATAGGCCGCTGACCGGGCCGATCACCAACTTCCCGGCCCAGTCCGGCCTGTTCCTGAACTACTCTGGGGCGCCGCACTTTGAGACATCGCCAGGTCAGCCGCTCGTGCTGAACCTCAGCACTGCCAACCAGGTATCCGGCTACGTGCGCTACCGGGAGGAGTGAGTATGGCCCTGCTGTGGATTGACGGATTCGATCACTACAGTGCCAACCAATCAACCCGCATGTACGAGGACGGCGCGATAGCGGGCATGAGTACGTCAATCGCACGCACGGGACAGGCCGCCAACCCCCACTACCTAGACTTCGGCCTAAAAAAATACCTGGGAACCAATGCCCAAACCCTCATCGTCGGTTTCGCCTACTACAACGACAACGATACCTACCAGGGCTGGACATGGCTGGTGCGCTTCTACGACGGCACCACGGAGCAATGCCGGCTAGAGCGCGGCTACGAGGGCAAACTGCGGCTGTACGGGAACAACACACTGCTGGCGGAAAGCGCGCCCGCAACCTACCGAGGCAGACAATGGTGCTACATCGAGATCAAGATCACCTTTGGCAATCCTGGCTCCTACGAGGTCCGCGTCAACACCCGCACAGTCATGTCCGGAACCGGGCGCACCAGATCCACCGCAAACAACTACGCCAACTGGGTGGGCTGGCGCGGCCCGGGCGGTGACTGGATAGACGACCTCTACATTTGCGATAACACCGGAACCCAGAACAACGACTTTCTGGGAGACATCAAGGTTGTCACGATCTACCCGAACGCCGATGGCACTAACGCTGCCTGGACCCCCTCAAGCGGGACGGCGCATTACGCGGTGGTGGACGAGGCGCCAGCCAACGACGACACGGACTACCTCTACACCTCGACCGTCGGAGCGACCGATACGCTGAACTTCGAGGACATCACGCTCACCGGCTCCATCCGCGGCATCCTCCAGCTCGCCTGCATCCGCAAGGACGATGCCGGGGCTCGTTCGGCGGCGCTGATCTGCCGCGTTGTTACGACTGATTACGAGGGACCTGATGTCTCGCTCGGAAACAGCTACACCTACCTGAAGCAGATCCGCGAGACCAACCCCGCCACTGGCTCCCCGTGGACCGTGGCCGACATCAATGCGGCCGAATTTGGCGTGAGGATGAAGTCCTGATATGGCGATCCGCGTAACTCAGATACCAACCCAAATCGCTGAGCAGCCAACCGACGCCAAGCTACGGACAACGCAGATCGCGGCGCAGGTAGCCCAGGCCCCGACCACAGCCCGCCTCCGCGCAACGCAGATCGCTACCCAGATCGCGGGGGCGCCGACCAACGCCCGACTGCGCCTCACCCAGCTGGCTGTCCTGCTCCTAGTTGCCAAGCCCCGCGGGACCGCCATTGGGCGCCAAGGGACAACGCACGGAGCAAGCTGCATCCTATGATGCGCCAAAAAGGGTACCCAAAGACCGCAAACAGAGAAGCCGAAAAAAAGGCGAAAGGAACGAGCGCGAGCGTGCGCGCCAAAACCGGAGGATTTTGAACCATGCCGACGCAGCAGATCGTCCCGGACGAGCTAATCTACGGCGTACCCCAGCGCCTCCGCCAGCTCATCCAGGCACTCGCCCTAGTGCTGGTGCTCGGCTGGCTGCTGTCGGCCCTCACCATGCGGAGGTAAACGTGAACTGGAAGATCCTGCTGTTGCTCGTTCCCGCCGGCGCCATCGCCTACTGGTGGAGCCGGCAGCCAAGGACCGTCTGCGATGGGCGCGCGTCTGAGGCGCCGCCCGGCACGGCCGTATCCCATGAAATTCGATGCAGGAAAATCTGCCCGGACGGCCAGGCCTACGACCGCACCGCTTTCTGGGGATTCGGGGGCTGCGTCCGGCCCGTATACGTAGCCCGACCCCACCCCCTGGAGGGAGTCACCTATGTGGTGTGAGCAACTGGAGCGCGTCATCCGCGATGAATCCAAGCCAGCTGCGGGAGCGTCCGCGGCCTGGATCCTGCTGGCTTTAATTTTGCTGCTAATCCTCTCACCAGGAGGCAAAAAACAATGAGCTGGCTGAAACGCATCTGGGAATGGCTGCGCGGCCTGTTCCGGCCCGAGTTCGCGCAACGCATCCAGGCCGGCCTGGAGGCCGCCGCGCCCTACCTCTCCCGCGCCTACGAAATCGTGAGCCTCATTGCGGCGCTGACCCCGACGCGCACAGACGATGAGATTCTCGATGCCGCGCGCCGTCTCGGCATCGTCGAGTTTCTCATAGATCCCGCGGCCGACCGCGGAGAGATCCTGCGCCATCTGGCGCTGCAGGCACTGCGGCGCATCTTCCCGAATGCGCCTGATCGCCAGCTCAACCGAGCTATCGAAGTCGCCTACGGAGGGATACGGCCATGATGATGTGGGTCAACGTCCGGATCATCCGTTCGTTTCTGCGTGGCCTAGCTACCAGCAACGACACCAGGACCACTGTGCTGGGCATCGTAGCCGCGGCGCTGCTGGCCGCCCAGCTGGACTGGAGCAAACTCTTGCACGGCGACCCCGACCAGATCGGCCTGGCCGCCGGCGCCCTGGTAGCCGCCCTGTTCGGATACTGGACCAACAAGCCGACTAAGAAATGATCATCAAAGCACCCATCCGCGAGCCTGTAGGAGCCGGCGACATCGTGCACCGGCTGACGGCAGCCCTGGGCATCCCGCACTGCCCAGCCTGCCAACGCCGCAAGGAAAAACTGAACCAAGCACTCCGCATCGAGCCGATGCCCGATGACGCACTCCAACAGGCCATCGCGCGCATCAGGCAGCTATGGAGCAGATAATCCAAGCCTTCACGGCCGCCCTGCCGGTGGCCTGGACCGTGGGGATCCAGCAGCAGCTGCTGTCGGATGAACGCCGCCAGCAATTCTGGATCTATCTGACCATCGGCATCATCGCCTACGGCCTCGGCTACACCGCATCGAGGCGACGCCATGCCTGAGGATCTTGAGCAGCAGGCGGCCCAGGCCGCATGGGATTGCGGCTACCGATGGGGCAAACTGCGCGACGAATCGTCCCGGGATGATTTCGCCTGCTGGATGCAGTTTGCCGAGAAGCACTCGATACCAGCGGATCAACGGAAGCGACTGCAACAGATCTTCTGGCGCTGGTACGAGTACGGCTTCTATGGCAGACCGTCCCCCGCCTGCCGATCCGACCCGCGCCTGCTGGCGCCACGGTACAAGCGCTGGATTGATCCGCGCGACTACGAGGATGTCGCGATCCGTGAGGTCTACGCCCTGCGCCGGGGACTGCCGCTGGACTGGCTGATGGAGGCAGCCCTGCAGGTGGCCAGGAGCGACGGATTCGATCGCCTGACCGAAATGCACTACCAGTTCGCAGAGGAGATCGGCCGGCCCGAAAATCTAGACGAGTACATGCAGCAAGCGGAAGCCGACGGCAACGAATGGAAAGCCGAACGAGCCAGGCGACTGCGGCAATGGACGATTGGCCACCAACGCGCACTGTTCAATCCCGCCGGCTGGAGGGAGGCGGCTTACCGCGCCGGCCAGACGCAGTATAGGGACGCCAGAGAAGCTATGGCCAGCTTTCTGCGGCGCCAAGACATGGAGAGTTACTGGCGGGCCATGCGACCCGCCCAACGGGCCGACTGGGAGCGAGTCTGGCGCAGCGAGTTCGAGCGCGGACGGCGCCGGCGAAATCCCAAGCCTCCCTATGAGGAGGTACTGCCTGACGGGCGCAAAATTCAGCTGCAATCAACAGGGAGCCACTATGGCATCAGGATGTGGCACGCGATGTTGCACGGCATAGAGGATTCAGAGGGCCGGAGCTACACACCGAGCCTCGACATCAGAGAGATGAAGCCCAAATCCAACCTGTACGGAGTGTTCTACAGCTTCTACCACAGTGACAAGGACAGTCTCGGCCGCTACTGGCCCAAACGGTATGAAGTGCTTGCCAGCAACTGGGTGCCGCTGAGGGAGGCAAAGCAACGGGCCCTCGAAATACTACGAGGCATCCGCACGATAGAGGACTATTTCGACCTGCAGCGCCGCGCCAAGCGCGCGCTGGGATTAGAGCAATAGGAGCCATGCTGGAGCCAGTCCGTGGAAGGTTCATGGACCACGAACCACCGCCCGACGCTATCGAGGTAGTCCCCAACCGCATGGCGAACCCTCGGCCCAACGCCGAACAGATCGGATTGTTTGAGCAGGACACTGCGGGAGAAGCAATCCAACTCGGCGACGGACGCTGGGTGGAACTACGGTTCGCAGGCACCGTCAACAGGATCAACGAATGGGAAGCGCTGCTCTGGGGCCACGACCGCGAGACAGGACTGCCGCTACGCCTGAAAATCGTGCAGGAGAAGCCCCGGTCCAGCCGCTACGCCGTAGTGTGGCGCCTGTCCACCCCAGCCCGCGGGGTCTTCGATCTGCCGCTCAACCAGGATGTAGTCGTATCCGGCTACGTGCCTTTGCGTGAGGCCAAAAAACGGGCGGTCGAGATCCTGTCGAAAATCACCAGCCGGCAGCAGGAGCAAGAATTTGAGGAGCGGCTGCGCCAATACATCAGCCGCCTGCATGGCGGCAAAAACCCGCGCCTGCCGGACGTCACCGACCGCGCCCTGCGCTACCGCGCCAATCGCGCCATCGCGCAGCGGGATATACGCTGCATCTATTGCGGCCGGCCCGATGGCTGGCTGGAAGTGGACCACATCAACGGCTACGAGGAGGACAACTCGCCCGAGAATCTGGCCTGGGCCTGCCGCGCCTGCAACACCCAGAAAGGAGCCATCTTCGCGCGCGCCGGCCTAGGCCGGCGTACACGCCAGTTCAACCCACGCCCAAGGAAACGCACACCACGCGCCACCCGCGGAGCCGGCACCCTCGCCGAATGGATGGAGGCCGTGATGGCACTGAAGGGCTACCCGTCACGGTTCACCCTCCAGGAGGCCATTGAGAAAGTGCGGGCGACACCGCCCGAGGACCGTTCCGCTTTCGCGCACGAGATCTGGCGCCGACGCCGCGCCCGCGGTACCGACCGCCGCGTGCCCTTCTAGCTGCCCATCGCCCAAAATCTTGCGAACCGAGCGGGACTGATACACCTGACACAGCTCTGACACACTTCCAGCCCCACAGCGCCTCGGATAGCAAGCGTGCGGCCGCCGGGAGCCAGACCCGGCGGCCGGCTCCCCAGCCTGACTCCCACCTCCAGCACCACGCCCAAGCCATCCCGTTTTAAGCCGCCTTAATTTCCCGAGTTTCCTAAACAACCGGGAAATTTCGCCGATACGAGGTAAAATCATCTGCAC
>Ga0308410_1000526_pt1 | contig 20746 bp, 9 predicted proteins | sample HotsprOSTMatCore_FD_203467 | JGI IMG/M metagenome (GOLD analysis project Ga0308410, IMG submission 203467) | Hot spring phototrophic mat microbial communities from Octopus Spring, Yellowstone National Park, Wyoming, United States -... | ecosystem: Environmental > Aquatic > Thermal springs > Hot...
TCGTGAGCGGGCGTCCGGCGGATACGGTTTTGCCATTCGTGAACTGGACGATGGCCGGGCGCTGGTGGTTTTTGTGACGCGCAACAGTCCTGCCGCTCGCGCCGGGATGCAGGTGGGCGCGGAACTACTGGCGTTCAACGGCACGCCGGTCGAAGACGCGATTGTTGCCGTCGAACCGCTGGGCGGACCATTCTCGACCGATTTCGCGCTACGGTATCAGCAGGCGCGCTACCTGTTGCGCGCGCCGGTCGGGACGGAAGCGCAGGTAACGTTCGCCAACCCGCGCAGCGCGCCGCAGACGGTTACACTGCGCGCCGTCGAAGAGCGCGATAGTTTTCTTGCCACCTCAATCTACAAGGAGCGTAATCCGGCGTCATTACCGGTTGAGTTCGAGGTGCGTCCTTCTGGGGTAGGATACATTCGCATCAATGACAACTACGACGACCTGAACCTGCTGATCAGGCTCTTTGAACGCGCGCTGAAGACGTTTGACGACCTGAATGTTCCTGGCATCATCATCGATATGCGGCAGAACAGCGGCGGCGCGCCGCTCGGTCTCGCCGGTTTTCTGACCGACCAGGAAATCATCATTGGACAGGACGAATACTACAGCGAACGCACCGGTCGATTCGAGCCGGAAGGTCCGGTCGATAAGATTCTGCCGAACCAGAACCAGTACCGCTTCGACAAAATTGTGCTGCTGGTGGGGCAGGCGTGCTTCAGCGCGTGTGAGTTCGAATCGTATGGGTTCAGCAAAGTTCCTGGTGTGATCGTCATCGGTGAAACGCCGACGGCTGGGGTGTATGCCGAGGTGTCGCGCGGGCAGTATGTACTGCCGGATGGCATCTTCCTCCAGGTCCCGACGGGCCGCACGCTCTTGCCGGACGGAACGCCGCTGCTGGAGGGAGTGGGGGTTGTGCCGACCATTCGTGTGCCGGTGACTGCTGACACGGTGCTGTCCGACCGTGATGTCGTGCTGGAACGCGCGGAACAGGAGATCGTCGGGCGCTGAGTCTACCGCAAATACTCGCTCACCTGGCGCACCCAGTCGGCAGCGCCGTACCAGACCAGGAAGAGGCACGTGGCGATGGCAAGCGCCGCGCCGGCGCGTCCGCGGCGCTGCCACCATTCCAGCGCGATCCCGGCGCCAATACAGAGCGCCGGATAGATGAAGATCGTCCAGCGCACCGGCTGGTCGCTAAGCAGGAGCGTTCCCAGGCTTGCCAGCGCACCCAGCCAGCACGCCGCGAGTGCGATGCGCAACGCGCCGGAGCAGGCGACGAGCGCCGCGCCGATGATGCCAGCCGCCAGTGCAAGCGGCAGTATGGGAGCGCCAGGGCTGAACACGAAGCCGATTACCCACCAGTTCAGTTTGTCGAGGAGCGGATCCCCCGGCGGGCAGATAATCCCCTGCGCCGCCAGCGCCTCCTGCGCGATACGGCGTTCCTCCGCCACATAGCCGAATGCCGAGTAGAAGAGCATCAATGCAACAATGCCCACGACGCCTGTTGCAATGACGGTTCTCCAGGGCGGGGGCGACTCCCGATCTGCTCGCCAGACCACGCGCAACAGAAGCCATGCTACCAGCGCAGCGCCGGTTGACAGCGCCACGCCGCCGTGACTGAGCAGGATCAGGAGGAGCAGGACGGCGCCAGCGAGGTTCGTTGTCCACGACCGATCTCGCAGCGCCAGCGTCATCCAGAGGATCAGCGGCGCAACCAGCGCCTGCGCCAGCAGGTTCGCCATTTCGCCAACCGAGAAGGATCGCAGGATCGGCGGTGCGAAGGCATAGAGCGTTGCAGCATAGAGGGTCGCCGCCTTTCCCGCGCCCGCACGCCGCATCAGCAGCCACAGGACGGCAACCGTCAGACTGTCCAGCAGCGCGGTACCCGCCTGCACCAGCAGCGTTAGCGCCGCGCGGTCGGCGCCGGTCAGCAGCACACCGGGAAGCAGCGCCAGGTATCCGCCCGGCGGGTATGGTTGCGGTCCGGCGCCTGCACGGCATGGCAGTCCCTCGGTGAACAAGATCATGCCGCGCGCAACATCTCCCAGATTGTTCACGTGCAACCCCAGATCGCTGGTCAGTGCGTAGGGGTGCAACATCCCCGCCATGCGAACGAACCACGCAACTGCCGTCACCCCTGCGGCCGTCGCGGCATCCTCAACCGGTTGCGTTGCGCGCAGCGCCGCTTCGACGAAGGGTGTCAGCATCCAGGCTGCCCAGACCCACACCGCCACAGTTGGCGCAGCAATCGTTGCATCCATGCGGCGCGTTGCGATCATCCAGGCTGTGACCAGCGCTATGGTCGTCACAATTGCAACGGGGGCGTGCGCTGCGCGACGGAAGGGCGCGCAGGTGCGCTGTGCCAGCGCATATGCCCCTGCCAGCGCCGCAGCCAGCCAGGCAAGCGTCGTCCATGCCGGTCGGGAGGGCGCCGACCCGGTGGGAGCAGCCACAATACGGAAGACCGGCAACCCCAGGTTGCGCGGGTCGGACCCGGTGATCAGGCGGGGGGTCTCGAAGGTCAGGCGCAGGTCGCCAGCCGGATCGACAGGCGCAAGAAGGAAGTATGTTCGCCGCTGTGCGTCGATCTGAAGCGTAATCGATGAACCATCGGCGGCGCGCCAGACGCTGCTGACCGTGCTGCCGTCGGGGCGTCCGCTGGCGACGGTGACGCGCATCAACCAGAGGTCGCCGCCAGCGCCGGGGAGCACAACCGAGGAAATGTCGCGCGTCCAGCGGTATGGCGGGGTGTCTGCCGTATACCATGGACGATTGGGGAGGTCTGCCGGTTCGGATCCGTTGAAGTTGTCGAGGAACGGGGCATCGAAACCGCGCTGGCGCGTCTCGCGGTCGCCACCGACATCAAGGCGTATCGTCGGCGTAACCTGATATGCCAGCATCCAGAGCGCCAGCGCGACTCCAAGAGCGGACCACCACTGCGGCGCGCGTGCAAATGCCGCAATCTGGCGCAGTTCAGCGGCGATCCATCGAGGCAGCGCCGCGCTCTGGCGCGACGAATGAGAAGAGCGTGCAATCAAGGTCGGACGCCGAACGAAAGAACGTTGAACGTTCCACATCCGGCGTTCAACGTTCTACGCATTCACATCGAAAACAACCCGCCCGCGCACCTGCCCGGCCACAATCTCCTCGCAGAGTTCTTTCACCCGGCTGAGCGGTTCGACGCAGGTCATCCGGTCGAGCACATCAGCAGAAAGTTCGCGCGCCAGGCAATCCCACGCCGCGCGGCGGCGCTCCGTCGGGCACATAACCGAGTCGATGCCGATCAGACGCACGCCACGCAGGATAAACGGAAACACGGTTGTGGTCAAATGGGCGCCGCCGGCATTACCACACGCCGCAACCGCGCCGTGGGTCGCCGTTGCGCTGAGGACGCGCGCCAGCACATCGCCGCCGACGGTGTCAACCGCTCCTGCCCAGCGTTCCGATTCGAGCGGACGGCCAGGCGCCGCCAGTTCGGATCGGGGCACGATGGTTGTCGCGCCGAGTTCGCGCAGATAATCGTGGGTTTCGGCGCGTCCGGTGGAGGCTGCAACGCGGTAGCCGCGCCGCGCCAGCAGCGCAGTGGCGATGCTGCCGACCCCGCCAGCCGCGCCGGTCACGAGCACATCGCCGTCGTCGGGTTTGACGCCCGCCTCTTCAAGCGCCATCACGGCCAGCATCGCCGTGAACCCGGCAGTGCCGATGGCCATCGAATGCAGCAGAGTCATACCGTGCGGCAAAGGAACCAACCATTCCGATTTGACGCGCGCGCGCTGCGCATACCCGCCCCAGTGACGCTCGCCAATGCCCCAGCCGGTCAGCACAACCGGATCGCCAGGATGGTACTCCGGGCTGGACGACTCGATGACCGTACCTGCCAGGTCGATGCCGGGCACCATCGGGAAGAAGCGCGAAATTTTTCCTTTGCCGGTGACGTTCAGACCATCCTTGTAGTTGAGGCAGGAATAGACCACCTGCACCAGCGTGTCGCCCTGCGGCAGAGCGTCGTTCGTCAGTTGGCGAAACTCTGCATGGATTGCGCCGTTTTCCTGGGTCAGCACAAGCGCTCTGAATGTGTCCTGGCTCATAGATCCTCTCCTTGTACAGGCACAAAGCGCGTTTGCCGCATTCCGAAGCCTTTTGCCCTTTGTCCTTGAACCCGTTGAGGCAGGTCTCAGACCTGTCCCAGCGACGCCTGGCCGCGAGTCGGGCGGAGACGGTCAGGCAGCGTCCATAACCCCGCGTCACCGTTTCTCCGGCAGGAGCGTATAATCGGGGAAGTTGCCGTACAACCGCTCGCCGGGAGGACCAACGGTGACTGCCTGAACCAGATATTTGCCGCCAACGAAACATCCCTTCCAGCTTTGACCGATGCCGCCAAACACTTCGTCCCGGTCGCCGCGCGAGCGGATGGTATTGATGCCGACCTTGAAAGCGCGCACTTCGGCGGCGATCTGTTGCGCCAGACGCTCATTGTCGCAGGCGACCGATGCGATGAGACACCCGTTGGACACGTTCATCTCGGTGATCAGTTCTTCGACGCTGTCCACCACGACAATGGTATCGATGGGACCAAATGGTTCGTTGTGATAGAGGCGCGCATTGCGGGGAACATTCAGCAATGAGACCGGCGCTGTGTAGGCGGAAATGTCCTGATTGGGCAGGAAATCCTCTTCGCGGAGCGTCCCCTGATACAGGCTGATAGCGCCGCCGCCAATCGCTTCGCTGACCCACACCTGCAATTCATCGACTTTGCGGCTGTTGATCAGAGGACCGAAGTCGAGCGTGGGCAGTGGCGCGTCGGGATGGTCGATGAGCATCGGGTTGCCGATCCGTAGCGACTTGAGCACTGGCAGATACATGTCGAGGAACTGCGGGAAGAGTTGGCGCTGCACCACAAAACGAACGTAGGCAGTGCAGCGCTGCTTGCCATAATCGAAGCCGCGGCGCAAATGTTTCGCCAGCAGATCCCACTGTGTAAACTGCCAGATACCGTAGGCATTAATGCCTTCCATCTCGAGCATATAGCGCTTCTCACGGTCGTACAGGCTGGCAGCGATGTCGCGCCCATTGGTTTTGCCGCCGACGAACGCCAGGCACGCCACTTCCGGTCCGCGCACGAGCGCCTCGGAGAGTCTCCCGCCAGAACCGCTCACCAGCGATACCGGCAAGCCGCAGCGCCGTGCCAGCGCCAGCGCAACCGTCAGTGCGAACAATCCACCATCGCTGGGTGTCTTGGCGATGACCGGGTTGCCTGCCAGCGTCTGCACGAGCATCGCGTGAACCAGCACCGACAGCGGGTAGTTCCACGAAGCGATATTCGAGATCAGCCCGAGCGGTGTGCGCCCCTCCATCATCGTCGGAATCTGCTCGACATACCATTCAACGCCGCTGATGCAGCGGTCCACATCGATCATCGCCTGCGCATACGGCTTCCCGATCTCCCACATCAGCAACCGACCGATGAGTTCGCGCTGCTGGCGCAACAGGCGCACACAGGCATCGACGCGCTGCTGCCGCTCGGACAGGTCGGTCGTGGACCATGAGCCGAACTCAGCCGCAGCCGCCGCGACCGCATGGCGTGCGGCATCCAGGTCGATCATCGGGTAATTGCCGAGCATTGTACCATCGACGGGTGACAGAAACGGCTTCGGATGTCCCGGGAAACCCCACTCGCCGTGGATCAGGTTGAGCGGATTGCCATCCGCGTCGAACGCTTCGGGAACGAGCGCCTTTGCCTGTTGCAGCAGGCGGGTCCATTCCAATCCGGGTGCAATCATTTTGTTCGTCATAGAATCTTCCGACAATGACATTCGAGGGCGCAGGTTTCTGCGCCCCCGGACATACTGCGCAGTCTTTCAGATGCCTGTCTACTCCAGTTTACTTTCCTTGATGCGCTGGACCAGATCAGGAACATAGCGCGTCGAAATCCGTCCTTCGCGGAACGGCGGATCTTCAAGCATCGCCAGGGTGAATGGGATGGTTGTGTAAATGCCGGTAACCACGAATTCGCGCAGTGCGCGTTCGAGGCGAGCGAGCGCCTCGTTCCGGTCACTGCCCCATACAATCAATTTCGCCAGGAGCGAATCATAGTAGCCAGGCGGAGCATATCCGGCGTACAGGTGCGAATCGACGCGCACACCCGGACCGCCGGGCGGCAGGTAGTACTCGATCTCGCCACCCGACGGCATGAAGTCACGGTCCGGGTCTTCGGCATTGATCCGCGCCTCGATAGCGTGCCCGCGCATCACCACGTCCGACTGCTTGATCGTCAACGGTTCGCCAGCCGCAATGCGCAACTGCCATTTGACCAGGTCGATGCCGGTGACCATTTCGGTGACCGGGTGTTCGACCTGAATGCGGGTATTCATCTCGATGAAGTAGAAGTTGCCGTCGGGATCGAGCAGGAACTCCATCGTGCCCGCATTGACATAGTTGATGGCATAGACGCCTTTGAGCGCCGCTTCGCCCATGCGTGCGCGCAGGTCGGGCGTCACGGCTGGCGAGGGCGCTTCTTCGACGATCTTCTGGTGGCGGCGCTGCGATGAACAATCGCGCTCACCCAGGTGGATTGCGTGACCATACCGGTCTGCCAGCACCTGAATTTCGACGTGTCGCACCTGCGGCAGGTATTTTTCCATGAGCAGGGCGCCATTGCCAAACGCCGCCTCCGCTTCAGCTTTCGATGTTGGATACGCCTTGATCAGCTCGGTCTCATTTTGAGCGACGCGCATACCGCGCCCGCCGCCGCCGCCGGATGGTTTGAGCAGCACTGGATAGCCGATCTGATGCGCGACTTCCACCGCCTCCTCAAGCGTGCGCAGTTCACCGCGCGAACCCGGCACGGTGGGCACGCCGGCGTCACGCATCGTTTTCCTGCCCAGCGCCTTGTCTCCCATCATCCGAATGGCATTGGCGTCAGGACCGATGAACGTCAGTTTGTACTCGGCGCAGATCTCGGCGAAGTACGGATTCTCCGATAGGAAGCCGTAGCCGGGATGGATGGCTTCGCACCCGGTCATCAATGCGGCGCTGATCAGCGCTGACGGATTGAGGTAGGAACGCGCTGATGCGGCAGGACCGATACAGACGGCTTCGTCAGCCAGGCGCACTGCCAGGGAGTATTTATCGGCTTCGCTATACGCCACAACTGCTCGCATGCCAAGTTCGTGACAGGCGCGAACGATGCGGACTGCAATTTCGCCACGGTTGGCGATGAGCACTTTGTTGAACATGACACCCGGGCTTTCTGTCAGAACAGGCGCTTTGACCCTTTCATATACACATACCCGTATACGAACAGAGGGTGAGGGGTCAAGGGTGAGGGGTGAGGGGGTTGGAGGCGAGGGGTCAGGGTTAAGGCAAGGACCCTGACCCCTAACCCCTCGCCTGATTGCCTTACCACCTGCAACGTTCAACCGCTTCCCGCTCGCCGCTCGCCGCTCGCCTCTCGCCTCGCCCCGCTCGCCTCGCCCCGCCCGCCTCGTCTCCTCTCGCCTCGCCCCGCTCGCCTCTCGCCTCGTCTCCTCTCGCCTCTCGCCTCGTCTCCTCTCGCCTCGTCTCCTCTCGCCTCGTCTCCTCTCGCCTCTCGCCTCGCCCCGCTCGCCGCTCGCCTCGTCTCCTCTCGCCGCTCGCCTCTCGCCGCTCGCCTCTCGCCTCGTCTCCTCTCGCCTCGCTCCGCTCGCCTCTCGCCTCTCGCCTCTCGCCTCACTGATTATACCCCATGTTCCGAGTCTTGAAGCATCTCGGACCACGCCTCGTACAGTTCGTCTTTGCCCTTGAGACCGGCGCGCGGCAGGGCATGGTTGACGACATAGGTTGCGCCCTGGTGGCGGTTCTCCCACATTGCCTGGTGCGCCTGCGGGAGTTCATTCCACGCCACAAGCGTTGGTTCAGTGATGCTCAGCAGACCGGCGCTGATCTCGTCGTTCAGGCGCACGATCTCATAGGCATTCGAGAGGTGCGTGCCCCAGATGTTCGCCGTCGGCATATAGATCCGGCGCTGGCGCATCCAGACCTGCGGGGCGAAGAACGAGTAGCGCCGCCCATCCATGTTCTCAAAGTAGACGACGCGACCGGTAAACGGCTTGATCAGCATGACACTCACTGCCAGCGTATCGTGACCGGCGCGCTCGATGATCAGATCGGGATACCCGCGCGGATTGTCGTTGCTGCGCAGGAATTGCCCGACCGCCGATCCCAGCGGCTTGAACGTCAGGTCGTTGAAGCGCCGCACTGCCGCCTTGAACGCCTGGATGTCGCTCTTCGCGTCGGGCAGCGGCGGCATCGTTTCGCACCACTCGAACTCGTCGCCGTAGCGACGCTGCAACTCTTCCAGGCTCACGACGCCTTTGAGCGATGCGCCAAAACCCAGGCTCAGCACGAACTCACGCTGTGCATCGGTGTAGGTCACCACCACGATCCGCGCGCCCATTGCGCGCGCGGACTCGATTGCCTCCAGACCAACCTGATCGACGAGGGTAGCGCGGCGTTCCAGGGCGCCCGGCGCAACACCGGACTCGTACCCTTCGTCACCCAGGTACGACCGATCATCGACGCCGTAGTAGATCACGACGGCTTCACCGGCGCGCAACCTTGCCCGGCGCAGTACTTCCACCGGATCGGCGGCGCCTGGCTTACCCAGGAAGGTGAAGTGATAGCCGCTCGATGCGCCATAGAACGTCAGGGTCGGGATATGACCGTCGTGCGGCTCGCCGAGCAACTGGAAACTGCGCGGGAACGCCGTTTCGCCAGCGTGCGAAACGACATAATCCGCCAGGTGACCGCCGTTCTGCATGCGGAAGTCGTCGAGCAGCGGACGTCCGGCGGCTTCCCACTCCGCCCACTTTGCCGGGTCTTCTGGCACGCGAGTGAAGATGCCCGCATAGCGCGGATCGCGGCGATTGATCACGCCGATTGCTCCAGCGGCGCGCACAACCGCAGCGCGATCCTGCGAACTGACCATGCCGGTGACGTGCAATCCGTTGCGTGCAGCCGAACGAGTTGCATCCAGACCAGTGCCGGTCGCGGCGCCCTCGACGAAAATGCGGCGACCGGGCTGAATCTTGAGCGTGGTAAACAGCGCGCGATAGATCGTCCCCAGGGTCAGCATGTACGACCCGGCGGCTTCGAGCGTCAGGTCGGGCAGCACCGGGAAGCACTGCGGCGCCTGCGCCACCATGAACTGCTGATGCGATGCATCGGGTGTGTTGTACCCCTGAATGACGAAGTCAGCCGCCATCGGGTCGAGACCGACCATCGGCGAGAGGAGATCGTTCTGACCAGAATAGATGGAGACCAGGTCGCCGACCTTCAAGCGCCCTTCGCGCTTGACCTCCTCGCCGACCGCGACGATCAGCCCCATGCCGCCGGAGCCGGTCACGTGCCAGTCGCGGTCGTGCTCGTCGAACAGACTGACCGGAATGCCGGTGATCGCCCAGATGTCGTTGAAGTTGACCTCCGCTGCCAGAATGTAGAGCAGCACATCGTTTGGACCAGGCTTATCGACCGGGATGATGATCTGCTTCTCCGCTTCGATCGGGTCGCCATGGACGGGCGCGCCGGTGACTTCATCGCGCACAGCCGCCATTGCGTACTGCGCCACAGGGATCGGCGTGACGCCGGGGAAGAACGGGGCGCCGACCGGCAGGAGCATACCGGCGTCGATCAGGCGCTTCTCCTCGTCGGGCGTCAGATGGATGCGTCGGCGCGTTGGCAACGGCGCGCTGCGCTTGTCCAGGAAATCCTGAATGCCGATCTTCCCTTCATCAGGAGCGACAACTGCTTCAGCGAACAGGCGCGCCTCACGCTCCAGCCCCGCCAGCAAGCCGCGGGTGAAACCGGTGCGCAGCGCGTCGATGATGCGCTCAATCGCTTTCGAGCGCCCTGCCCACTGCGCCTGACCGGTGATGCGCGTGATCAGTGGATTGGACAACGCCTTCTCGAGTAGTTCGACCATCGCGGGGTCGGGCGCTTCCCACTGCGACGTCAACTGCCGACGCAGCGCATAGGCTTCGGGCAGCGGGGGCCACAGGTCCTCACCTGCCGTCGCCGGATCGTGGAACGGCAAGAAGAAGGTTGTCGGATCATCCGAGGTATTGGGAATGACCCGCAGTTCGGTTGATCGGATTTTGGCTGATGTGCCGTTGCTCGTGGTCAGAATCATCGTGCGCGCCATCTGTGTGGCAAGGGTGAGCGCCTGCTCGTGCCCGTGCGCCACCTTATCGACCAACCCGATCTCATAGGCGCGCTCGGCGTTCAGGGTGCGCCCACCCATGATGATCATCAACGCCTTGAGCAAACCGGGCTCACCGCGGCGGCTATAGAGCAGGCGTGGCAGGCGTTGCGTGCCGCCGTACCCTGGCAGCAGCCGCAGATTGATCTCCGGTTGCCCAAATTCAGCGTGCGGGTCGGCAATGCGATAGTGGCAGGCAAGCGCAAACTCCATGCCGCCACCGAGCGCCACGCCATTGATCGCCGCAATGCACGGCTTGTTCATCGTCTCGATCTTACGGAATGCCAGGTGCGCATTGTTGGGCAGCGCCATCGCATCTTCGATTGTGTGCATCTCTTCGAGCATCTGCTTGATGTCGGCGCCTGCCACAAAACTCTTCGTACCGTCGCCCGTGAAGATGACGGCTGCCACATCCTCGCGACGCGCCAGGTGATCGACGATCGTGTTCAGTTCGTCGAGGGCGCGCTCGTTGAGCGCATTGACCGGCGGGTTAGTGACGGTCACAATCGCAATGCGCTGCGTCAGCGCCTTTTGCTCCACTGCCGCGCTGCCGTTGCCGACAGGCGCCCACCGCTCGCGCACCGCGTGGTACTCGATGCGGAAGTAGCGGTAGCGCTCGAAGATGCGCTGCTCCTCCGCCATGCGCTGCTTGCGCTTCCACGCCTCGATCTTCTCCGCGATCTCCTTCAGCGACTCAGGGTTGCGCAGCGTGGTGGTGTCGCCAAGCGGCTCATCGAGCATCAGATTGCGCAGGAAGCGCCGCATATACTTGCCGGATCGCGTCTCCGGGAAGGCGCTGACTTCGATATAATCCTCCGGCACGCTCACCACGCCTTTTTCGTTGCGCACCAGTTCGTTGAGGCGGCGGCGATCCTCGCCGGTCAATTTGCGCCCCGGCGCCGTCAGAATGAACGCCACCGGCGTCAATCCCTTCTCGCGGTGCGGCGCACCGACGACGATACAGTTGCCGACCGGAGAGTCCGGCGTGATGATTTTATCGCGCAGGATGGCGCCTTCGATCTCCTCGGTGCCCATGCGGTGACCCGACACATTGATGACGTCGTCGGAGCGACCGTGGAGGGTGAAGGAGCCGTCGGGATACTTCACGGAGAAGTCGCCCTGGATATACCCCCATTCACCGTTGGGACCGCGCCGCCAGTAGGTTTTGACAAAGCGCTCAGCATCACCGCGCCAGCGTGGTGCAGCGGCGCCGTTACCGCTCTGCAACGCGGCGACCCATGCCTCGAACCCTTTGACGTCGCCCCAGATGGTGCGCGTCAGGTAGGGGTAGGGTGCGGTAATGACGATTTCGCCCTTTTCCTCGTAGTCGGCGATGCGGTAGCGCGGCGCTTCAACACCGGTCGCGTCACGGTCACCGCCTTCGAGCACCCAGACTTCGCCTGCGATCCAGGGCAGCGGATAGGTATGCGCGTCGGGGCGCAGCGGGAAGTCTTCGTTGCCATAGAAGTGCGTCCAGACGATGCCACCGTGCTCGGTTGCCCAGTACGAATTGATGTACTGCGGCGACATCAGTTCCATGCCGAACTGCTGCACCGCAGGGCTGACCGGCTCGGCGCAGAAGGTGCAGACACGCAGCGACGACATATCGTACTGGCGCGCATCCGCCGTGTTCTGCGGGTCGGACATGACTGTTTTGAGGAAGGTCACACCCGCCTTGAAGACGCGCACCCGGTACCGTTCGATAATGCTGGCGAAGCGCCCGGCGGACGGGAAGACCGGCGAGCCTTCGGTAATGATGCCGGTGCAGCGTGTCGTCAGCGTGGCGCAGATCATGTAGCTCTGCCCGGTGATCCAGCCCGGATCGGCGACGACATAGACCGTATCGCCCGGCTCGGCGTCGAAACTGACCTTCATCGTATACGCGACGCCAGCGACATACCCGCCGTGGACGTGGACCACACCCTTGGGCTTGCCGGTGCTCCCCGACGTATAGATGATGAACATCGGGTATTCCGAGTCGACCGGTTCGGCGCGACTGGTCGCGTACAGCGCCTTCACGAACGTTTCGGTTGGCAATGCGAGGAGTTCTTCTTCGCTATGCACCTCGATGCCGGCAGCGCGCGCATTCGCCAGAATGGTCTCCAGCGCTTTTGCAATCAACTCGTGACTCCAGCGGTCGCGTTCCGGTCGCCACAGAATGTCCTGTCCCGTATGACGCACGACGATGACTGCATCGACGCGCGGTGGAGTATTGACCAGCGCCTGTGCGACGGCGGTGCGAGCGCGCGACTGCGCCAGCGCATCAACGTTGGTCAGGCTCTCGATAGCGCGTCCAACGGCGCGCATGGCATCGCTGCGCTCAATCGTGATATCTTCCTTGAGCGCCTCGCGCACCTGCGTCAGAATGTTCTCGATCTGATCCGGCGCGAGCAGCAGCGCACCCGGCACAGGCGAACCTTCGCCGCCGCCGAGCGCCGCTTTGATAATATCCAGCGCCGTCTCGACCGGCACGAACTTATCGAGCGCCTGGTCGGTGTACTGCTCTTTGTATGCGACGACCTGTGCATTGCGATAGGCGCCATCGCTGGTGATCACCAACCGCGCGCCTGCATTGTGGATGCGATCACTGAGAGTCTTGTCGGAGAAACCGCCGAACACCGGCGTATAGATGATGCCCAGGCGTTTGGCGGCTTCGGTATAGTAGAGCTGCTCCATGATATTGGGCATATTCAGAGCGATGCGATCGCCCATCTTCAGCCCCAGGTCGCGCAGCACCTGCGCCGCCTTGACGACTTCGAGCATCAACTGTTTACGTGTCACTGCAAAACTGACGACCGGACCACCACGCCCGTTGTTGAGCGACGAGTCCCAACGGTCGCCCTCGAAGTAGAACGCCGCTTCGTCGCCATAGCCCATCAACACGTGACGATCCACCTCATTGAAACAGGCGTTGGTCAACCCCCCCTCGAACCAGCGATAGAAGGGCGGATCATCGCCGTTGAAGGCGCGCTCCCACGGTTCATGATTCGGTCCATAGGGCACATCGACCGGTGCGCCATCACTGTGGCGCAGCCCCTTCCAGCAACCATCCTCTTCATCCCAGGTGATCCATGCGCCAAGATCACGGTCGTACCAGTGAATGGCGCTGCGAGCGATTGCGCCATGGAAAGCGCCCGGGTCGGTGAGCGCAGCATGGCGCTGCGCCTCCCAGTCGGCGCGGGTGCGCACCGGGTTGATGCGCGGCGGACGAAGAGCAGATTCGATGGTAGTCATAGGTCCTTTACTCCTGACAAGATCCCTTTATTTATACTGTAATCGCATTTCCCCGATAAATGCGCGCCCGGTAGCGGCTTTCGAGCGGCGTCGGCAGCGGCGCGCCGGTGAGCAGCACGGCATTCACGAAGCGCTGCAACTCCTCTTCCTCTTCCGCAGGCGTGCGCGGCTCCTCGTTGCGCGCACGCCGGGTCAGGTCCACCTGATTGACCGGCACGTGCGGCATAGTTCGTTCACTTTCGGCGCCGGCGGTCGCTGTCAGGGCATGGAGCGCGGTCTTGACGAAGTTCGCCAGTGCGAACTCCTCGGATGTTGAGCGCGCTGAAGTTGGCGGCGTCACCAGGGTGACATTCGCGCCCTCGATCACGCCTGCCTTGCGTGCCACGCGGAAGTGATGGGTAATCTGCTGTTCGACCAGTTCCTCGAACTCAGCAGTCGTCAGCACGCTGCTCCAATCGCCATTTTGCGCGCTCAGGGCGCGGGATGGCAGCGGGCGGAACGGCGTCGAAACGACCGGACCGGGGCGACCGTACTCCGCCATCGCTCGATCAATGCCGCCTTCGATATCGCCGCACGTCGGAATGACGACGAATCGCCCGGATGCTTCGTATTCAGCCATCTCAGCCGCCAGTTCGGTCGCTGCCTGCGCGGTTTCCGTCAGCAGGACGACGCGTGCGACATGGATTTCATCGAGGAAGGTGCGCGCCAGCAACAGCAGGTGCTGGCGCAAGTGCTCGCCGATCAGGTAAACGACGCTCCCTGCCAGGCGCTCCAGGCGCTGCTGCCCCGGCTTGCCGAACAGTTCTCCTTCGGTGACGGTGCGCTCGAAGCGCAACCCGCCCGACGGATGGAACGTCTCACCAGTCACATTCCGGTCAGCCAGATAGAAGACCGTCGCCAGCGCCACATCGAACTCGGTTGGCATGCGTTGCAGGTGAAGCATGCCCAGGATGCCGTCGCGCACCTTGATCGCCTCGCGTTCGATCTGCGCTTCGGTGAAGAACGGATCGGGCGGCTCGACCGCCAGCGGGCGTCGGTCGTTGGGCGTGATATACCCGCCATTCTCCAGGCGATTGAGTAGTTTGCGCGCGATCGTAGCATTCATCAGGTACGATTGTGCACTTCCGCCAGTATCGCTCGTTTCGCGCAGCATCGTCGCCAGGCGGCGCAGCGGCATCGGCATCGCCGGGTTGTCGGCGATTGCCTGCACGTCGTTAGCGCACAGGTCGGGCAACAGATCGGCAATCGTCGCTCCCTCGTGGTGCGATGCCAGCAGCGCAGCGAAGACCTCGTTGAGTCGTTTGTTCTCCAGGATCAACCGGGCGCGGCGCATGAACAACCCGGGACGATTGCTGGCGCCCTTCAGTCGTTCGCCTTCCACCGGACCGGGAGCGATGGCGTTGATCTGGATCTCGGGACCGAGGAAGCGCGCGAGACTTTCGACCATAGCGCGCTGACCCGCCTTGCTGACCGCATAATCGGAGCGGTTGGGGTAGGGGATCGCCACATACTTTTCGCCGCCAAAGTAGGATGAGACATTCAGCACATACGCGCCGCCTGCCGCTTTCATTTGCGGCGCGAGGCGTCGCAGAAGCGCATAATTGCTGATCAGGTTGGCGCGCAGCGTATGGCGCCAGGCGTCCACCGGCATATCGATCACCATCTCCTCGGCGCCAGCGATGCCCGCGTTGTTGATCAGATAGTCCACCTTGCCGAACACACGCAGCGTATGGCTGACCAGGCGTTCGAGACCTTCGATGTCGGAGACATCGCTGCCGGGGAAGATCGCAACGCGCGACTCGGCATCGGGGTAACTGGCGTCGCGCACCTCGCGCACGATCAGAGCGCGCATCTGCTCCAACTGATCGGCGTTGCGCGCCGCCAGCATGACGTGCGCACCAGAGAGCGCCAGCAAACGCCCGATCTGCCCGCCGATGCCTGCGCTGCCGCCAGTGATCAATGCCACCTTCCCCATGTGGAGACCAAACAGACTTTCCGCCCAACCAAACCCTGGATTATGCACACCGATCGTGCCCACGATTTCTTCGGGCAGGTAGAGATTGATCTCGGCAATGCGGCGATCGCTGCCGACCGATTTTGCCACCCAGGCGCAGGTGAAGTCAAGGTTGGCGGTCTCATTGTTCACATAGCGGATCAGTTGATTCGCCCACACCGCAGATCCTGGCTGACCTTCCCGCTGGTACGCCGGATTTGCGGCGTCGTGCTCGCTTTCGTGGCGCCAGACGCGCACCAGTTGCTCGACTGTAGCGCGCAGAATGTCGCTGTACTGATTCCCCTGCTGGTCGTCGGGATTGCTGACGAACAACACACGATGCGTCTGTGAGCCGGAGGGATGTTCCTCCCAGAAACGCGCCAGTTCGCGCGCCAGCGCAATCGTGCCCACCAGTTCCTGCTGCAGGAAACGCTCGATGACCTGATCTTCCACGTCGACCAGGCTTGCGACCGGAGTATGACGGCTCAACCCCGGCAGAATGACGGCATGATGAATGGCGCCCAGTTCGGCGTGAATCTGTTCAAGCGTATGCGCAGCGGCGCGCGAGTCGAGCGGATCGAGGTGCACCAGGCGAGTGTCCGCAGCCATTGTCGGGCGCCCATACATATCGGCTACGAGCGCGTGGCGGGGTTCGCGCGACAATGCTGACGCCTTTTCCAGCGCACTCGGATCGCGAAACCCGACGACGACCGTCGCCCGACAGGAGCGAAGGGCATCAGACAGCGCAAGAGCATCATCAACCTGATCACCTGCGCAGATCAGGATCACTTTGCCCGTCGCATCGACGCTCCGCAGACCAGGGCGCGACACGAATGTCGTGCGGCTTTCGGTCGGCACCTCCATACCATGCGTCACTTCAAAGGCATGACCGGTGAACGCAGCCGATTCTTCACTGGCGAGAAACAGCGCCGTATTGGCGACATCAACAGGGTCGGGGAAACGTTTGACGACCTCGCCGCGATGATCGGCGCGGCTCAAGCGCATGATCTGCAAGAAGTTTCTGGCGGTTTCGCCTTCGGGTTGACCTTTCAAGGCGTCCATTGCCCGGAACACGGTATGGATGCGTTCACTCTCGATCGGTCCGGGATAGATGGTATTGACACGAATGCCGCGTGCGCCCAGTTCGCGCGCCAGCCCGACGCTCAACGCATTGAGCGCCGCCTTGGGCGCGACATACGCAATACGCCCATAGTAATCGGTGCGGGAGAAGATCGTCGAGACATTGATCACGCTGCTGCCCGACGGCATATAGGGCGCGACAGCACGGGTCAGGTTCCAGGTGACTCCAACCAGGTTCCCGACCGCCTGCGCCAGCGTTTCGGTATCTGGCGGCTGCACTTCCGACGGTTCGAGCGGGATATCCACCAGGCGGCGACGTGGTCCAGCGCTGCCAGCGTTATTGACCAGGATATCAATGCGGTGCAGCGGCACGGGGATGTCCACGCCTCCATGAACAATCTGCGCAATGCCCGCACGCACCTGACCAATATCACTGCCGTCCATCCGCAGTGCCACGACGCGTTCGGGGGCGACGCGCTCTTCATCGATCAGGCGACGGCGATACACAGCAAGTTTTTCCGCATTGCGCCCCGTAATAACGACAGTCGCGCCTTCTGCCAGAAACCGACGGGTGATGACCTCGCCAATATTGCCGGCGCCGCCAGTGATCAGCGCCACCTTTCCTTCCAGGCGATCATGTCGTCGCATCGTGCTCATGGACTTTCTCTCCTCATCCCCGTGGCGCCCGCCACACTGCGGTATGGATGCACTGTGGCAGCGCCACAGAATCTTTGATGCTCGAATATGCGCATCACGTCCGGGCGGCTTGCGCGTGACGCCGATCAATCAGTCGTTTGCGGGAGCCGCGTCGGGGGATCACCAGAAACAGCGCTGTCGGAACACGCTCCAGCCCTGCTCCGGCGGCTCAATCTGCTCTTCGTTGTTTTCGTTCAAAAACCGCATGCGTATCATCGCAGCGCCAGTTACAGAACGGTCCTATGCGAAGACAACCTGGCGACTGTCTTCTTCCAAATTACTTCCCGTACGTCCGGCGTGACCCCCCGTCCGTCCTATGCGAAGGCAGCCTGGCGACTGTCTTCTTCGTACTGCCCGATTGCCCGATAGCGCATATAGCGACACTCCAGCAGCGTCTCGATGTCCAGCGCCTGCAGGTCGGTCAGATGGCGGCGAATATGTTCTCCCAGCGTTGCAACCATTGTCGCCATATCGGTATGCGCCCCACCCGGCGGTTCGGGAACAATCTCGTCGATAATCCCCAACCCCAACAGATCCTGTGCCGTAATCCGCATGGCACGCGCGGCATCGGGCGCTTTTGCAGAATCGCGCCAGATAATCGAAGCCGCTGCTTCGGGCGAAGCGACCGAGTAGATGGCATGCTCCAGCATCAGGATGCGATCGCCGACGCCGATCGCCAGCGCGCCGCCGCTGCCGCCTTCACCGATGACGCACGCAATAATCGGGGTCTTCAACCCTGCCATCGTCAAAATATTCTCAGCAATCGCATTCGCCTGCCCACGCTCTTCCGACTCGCGGTTGGGGTTGGCGCCTGGCGTATCGATGAAACAGATCACCGGGAAGCCAAATTTCTCAGCGTGCTGAAACAACCGCAGCGCCTTACGATACCCTTCGGGATGCGGCATGCCAAAGTTGCGTCGGATATTTTCCCGCGCATCGCGCCCCTTCTGATGCCCCACCAGCACGACCGTCCGCCCTTCAAATGTCGCCACGCCGCCGACAATCGCCGCATCATCGCCATAGCGCCGGTCGCCATGCAGCTCAACAAAGTCGTCACACAGCCCGCGGATGTAATCGAGGGTGCGCGGACGCTGCATATGGCGCGCAAGTTGCACTTTGTCCCACGGGGTCAGCATCTGTGTCATAATCTCTCTTCAACTCCGCATTTCAGATGGAAGCCAGCGCCGGTCCAACCGATTCGGATGTTCGCGCCCCTATGCGACCTTCGGCAGCGTAGAGACGCAGCAGTCTCGCCAGCATACCATGCAACTCGCTGCGCGGCACGACCATATCGACCATACCGTGTTGCAGCATGAACTCGGCGGTCTGGAAATCCGCCGGAAGTTTCTGGCGGATCGTCTGCTCGATCACGCGGCGACCGGCAAAGCCGATGTTGGCGCCCGGTTCGGCAATAATAACGTCGGCGACCGAGGCGTAAGATGCCGTGACGCCGCCGTAGCACGGATCGACGAGCACGGCGATATGCGGTTGACGCGCCGCCGCCAGGCGGGTCAGCGCTATATTGACTTTCGCCAGTTGCATCAGGGCGATCACGCCTTCCTGCATACGTGCGCCGCCGCTGGTGTTGATCGTAAGCAGCGGAATGCCGAGCGCCGCAGCGCGCTCCGCAGCGCGCGCCATCTTCTCGCCAAAGACGCTGCCCATCGAACCGCCAATGAAGTTGAAATCGCACACCGCAACCGACACTCGGCGTCCTTCGATGCTGCCTGTGCCGCTCACCACCACATCGGCGAGACCAGTGCGGCGCTGCGCTTCGCGCAGTTTATCGGCATACGCTTCTTTGGGCGACACGAACCTGAGCGGGTCGGCGGGGCGCAGGTGCGCATCGTGCTCGACAAACGTGTCTTCGTCGAGCAGCGCCAGCCACTCACGCGCCGTCAGACGCATATGGTAGCCGCAACGACACACCTTCATGCGCTCAGCCAGTTGCTTGTGGTAGATCAGCTCCCGACACGACGGGCACTTGACCCAGACGTTGTCCGGCACATCCGACTCGACCGGTTGAACGACGGTGAAACTCTTCCTTGATCGTTGAATCAGCTCTTTCATCGAGTCCTCTCCTTGACACAGACTGTACGGTCGCCCTGCATAACCCCTTGGAGCGCCTGACCACAAGAGATAATCGTGGATACATCCGATGCGTTTACACGTTGGCGGGCGCCTGATCGGCGACAACTATTGAGTCTGCTTCGGGCGCGCCGTCCGGGGGGCAGTGTGCTGGATACTTTGGGCTATAATCATGACGCAGTATACCATTGTGAGTTTTTGAACAAAATCTCCAGAAGTACAGGTTTTCCATCCCCATAACGGATGTCATCCCCATCGGATGGCGGGGAAATGTTGCACGTGATTAGGGGTGCGAACGTTGCACGTTGCACGTTGCACGTTGCACGTTGCACGTTGCACGTTGCACGTTGCACGTTGCACGTTGCACGTTGCACGTTCACCGCTTCTCTAACCCTATAACCGCCGGTTCTCAGTTCCTGGTTCTCACAACCTTGCGAGCAACTCACGCAACCTCGGCGCAATATCCGCAAGCTCATCGGGCAGCGTCTCACCACGCAGAATGGTCTGCCCCAGCGGAGAACTCTTGAAGTCGAGCAGTTCGCTCTCGACGGTGCTGTGCACCGTCTGGTCGCTCTGAACGCGCCCATCGCGCAGGGTGATGATACGGCGGGCTGCCAGTGCCACTTCGTGATTGTGGGTCACGACGATCAGCGTTGTGCCGCGATCGCGGTTTAACTGGCGCAGGAGCGCCATAATATCGGCGGTCGTCTTCGAGTCGAGGTTGCCGGTCGGCTCGTCTGCCAGCACGATCGTCGGGTGATTGGCCAGCGCGCGCGCGATGGCGACACGCTGGCGCTCGCCGCCCGACAACTGGTTCGGCAGATGGTCGGCGCGCGCCGATAGACCAACGAGGTCCAGCAGTTCGCGCGCGCGCGCGCGGCGCTCCCTGCGGCTCATGCCCGTCTCATACATTGGAATTTCGATGTTTTCGGCGGCGGTCAACGTCGGGATCAGGTTATGCGTCTGAAAGACGAATCCGATCGTTCGCCCACGGAACTGATCGATATCGCGCACCTTTGAGAGCGGTGTACTGCCGATCAGCACCTCGCCGCTGGTTGGTCGGTCGAGTGCGCCGATCAAGTTCAGCAACGTCGATTTGCCCGACCCTGATGGTCCGACAATCGCAAGAAACTCGCCGGCGCGAATGGTCAGATTCACATCGTCTAGCGCCCGGACATCCGTTCCATCGCCGTAGATCCGAGTCAGATGACGAGTTTCGACAACAACTGGCGCGTCGATCATAGTGTAATCCTGTACGTTATCAAGAACCGAGAACTGAGAACCAGGAACCAAAAACCGAGAACCGAGAACCAAGAACCGAGAACCAAGAACCAAGAACCAAGAACCAAGAACCAAGAACCAAGAACTGAGCGTCGAGAACCCTCAACCTTCAACCTTCAACCTTCAACGTTCCAAC
>Ga0308410_1000529_pt1 | contig 20658 bp, 16 predicted proteins | sample HotsprOSTMatCore_FD_203467 | JGI IMG/M metagenome (GOLD analysis project Ga0308410, IMG submission 203467) | Hot spring phototrophic mat microbial communities from Octopus Spring, Yellowstone National Park, Wyoming, United States -... | ecosystem: Environmental > Aquatic > Thermal springs > Hot...
GGCCTTGCGGCGAAAACCCTGGCATAACGCGAAAGGTGGTTTTCTCGGAGGGACGCACTCCGTGCGTCCGCATTCCGATGCTACACGCAACCCGAGGCATAACATGATCATCCGGGGCAAACGAACGCCTGGTGGCCTAATGGGGCGATCCCCGGGTGGAAGCGAAGCCTGCTAGACGGGCGTGCGGAGCCCGCCCCTCCAGGGGGGCAAGCCGAGCGCGGATGGCATCGCGGGGCAAACCCGGAGATAACGTGAGGGGCGGTTTTCTCGGAGGGACGCACTCCGTGCGTCCGCGTGGTAAGGCCATACGCAAGCCGAGGCATTACATTCTCACCGGATGGGTTGACGATAAGGCGGTGGCCAAGAGGGCACATGCCTCGGTCAAGCCGAGGCCTTCCCTGCGGGCGTGCGGAGCCCGCCCCTCCGCGGGGAGGCCCACCCCAACGCGGCTTGCCTAGCGGGGAAGGGCCCGGAGAGGACGCGAGAGGCGGTTTCTCGGAGGGACGCACTCCGTGCGTCCGCGTGGCAAGGCAATACGCAAGCCGAGGCATAACATAATCATCGGGGGCAAACGAACGCCCGGGGGCCTGATAGGGCGATCCCCGGGTGGAAGCGAAGCCTGCTAGACGGGCGTGCAGAGCCCGCCCCTCCGCGGGGTGGCCCACCCCAACGCGGCTTGCCTACCGGGTGAAGGCCTGGAGACGACGCTGAAGGCCGTCTTCTCGGAGGGACGCACTCCGTGCGTCCGCGTGGCAAGGCCGTGCCCGAACCGATGCATTGCTTTGATCGAAGAGGATGCCGCCAGGCCCGTAGCCTAGTTGGGAGCATGTCCTGGTGGGTCCAATGTCTCTTTTACAAGGCGTGCGGAGCCCGCCCCTTGGCCAAGGAGGTCAAGCCACGGCTCCGCCTTTGGAGATGACCTCCAGCTCCCGCGTGACCTTGGGTGCCACTTCCTTGAGGGCCATTTCGAGTTGTTCCACGTGGAAGGGTTTTGGCAGCACTAGTCGCACTATTTTTCTTTCTAGCGCTTTCCTTGCAGGAGACGTGTCCCAGGCGCCTGTCATCAGGATAATGGATGCAGAGGGGTCCAATTGGAGGATTTCCTCCGCAGCCTCTATACCAGTTTTGCCAGGCATCTCCAAATCCATGAGGACAACATCCGGCCTCCATGCCCTATAGAGGATCACTGCCTCATCGCCATCAGAGGCCAGATCAACTCTGCAGCCCCAATGTTGGAGCCTTCCCTTGAGGAGCTCACGGACTCCACTCTCATCGTCCACTATCAACACAGACAAGCCCTCAAAAGGGGAAGAAATCCCCGAAACCAATCCCTCAGGGACAGCTAGGCTCTCCAGAGCCCTCGCTTGAGCCTCCTGTTTCGCTTGTTCCTGATCCAGGAGCCTTCGCACCTCGGAAAGGCTGAGCCCCAAGGCAAGCAAGACCTTTCTCTGTGTGCTCAACCTGCAAGGAAGTCCCTTCTCGAGCCTGTCCACAGTGAGCACTGAGACTCCAGCCTTTCGAGCCAGCTCTGTCTTGGTCCACATCTGGGCTTCTCTGAGACGCCTGAAGATGTTCGTGTCTGCCATCTCTCCCTGCGGCCCCTTCAGCTATTCCAAATCGTCTTTTTCATATCCCATCCTCCTCCATTTGTCAACCTGATTGTGTGGAACGAGACACCACCCGTGGCTTCTGCTTGACCTTCCTCTCGCACAGCTCAGCTATTCTTTGTTTCCTCGGATCCCTATCCTTTTCCGTCCCGTCACCATCCTCGTGCTTTCAAGAGGGGGGCAGAAATTACTTCTCAAGCAGGAGATCCTCTTTGAGGACTTCCTTCAACTTCGCTCCCAGCACCTCTATCGTAAATGGCTTGGCGATTAGAGGCAGTCGGCGCTCAAGAGGCCATTTTCCGAAGATGACATTTGGGGGGTAACCGGAGATGAGGAGACATTTCATCTCAGCTCTAGTGGCGTGGAGCTTCTCCCAAAGTTCTAGTCCGCTCATCTGTGGCATCACGACATCCGCCAGTAAGAGGTGGATCGGACCCGTATATGCCCCCGCGACTGCCATGGCCTCCGCGGGATCTTGAGCCTTAAGAACCCGATATCCGAGGATTTCCAAAAACTTGGCGTAAACCTGAAGAAGAGGCTTCTGATCCTCGACAAGAAGTACAGTCTCGCTCCCTTTAAGAGACTCGAGGTTCCGAGCCTGGGGGATCTCGCAGGTGGGTGGTTGCTCCTCAGACAGGGAATACCTCGGGAAGTAAATCTCGAACCTCGTGCCGATTCCCTTCTGGCTATAGACGCGTATGGTACCTCGATTCACCTTTACCAACTGACGAACGGTGGAGAGTCCGAGCCCCGAACCCCCTTCCTGCTCTTTGGTCGAGAAGAATGGTTGAAAAAGCCTCGCCATGGTCTTGGTGTTCATCCCGCAACCCGAGTCTCCAATGGAAAGCATGACATATTGCCCTTGGGGAAGATCCCGGCCTCCTTCGCCTTGGCTCTCCTTGCTCTCGAAGTTCTGAGTTTCGATGATGATCGTGCCTTTTCCGGGTATAGCGTCCTTGGCGTTTAAAACGAGATTGATGATAATCCTCTCTATGTCGCTGGAGTCCACGTATACATCCCACAGATCACGGCCAGGAAGCCAAATAACGTGTATCTCCTCTCGAAGCAGTCCAGTGAGCATGGGCAAGATTCTTTCTATCTCTCCGTTAAGATTCAAAACCTGAGGTGACCGAATCTCCTCTCTCGCGAAGCTGACAAGGTGCCTCATAAGCTTTTCGGAACGATGAGTGGCTTCCATTATTTGGCTCAGGTGGTACTCGGAGGGATCTCCCTTTTGTGCCCCGGCCAAAGCAAGCTCCGCATGTCCGCTAATTATGCCCAGAACATTCTTGAGGTCATGGGCGAGGCCGGCCGCAAGTGCCACAATCCCGCGGACTTTTCGGACTTGCCTCAACTCATCCTCGAGCCTGGCCCTCTCTTCATCGACTGTCTCATTGCCCCCTGTGTCCTTCAGGAAAAGGAGGAACGCATCCCTTGCATCCCACATGACCTTGATTCCCTGGGCCTCCACCCATCTCGACCTTCCATTCACGTCCACCATTCGATAGGTCGCAGGATGAGCCTTTTGGCTTGAGCTCACCAGCCGATGCCAATCTTCCATCATCTCCCGGTCATCTGGGTGAACAAAGTCGAGAAAATGAACGAAGGCAACCTCCTCTCGTTGGGCACCCAAAAATTGCCATGCTATCGGGTTACCGAAGATGACTCTACCTTGTTGCACAATCATGAGGCCTATGGGGAGGTTGTCAACGATCAGGCGAAGCTTTTGCTCGGTGTTTTTGAGGGCCTCTTGCGCCAACTTGATATCAGTTACGTCTCTTCCCACTGCTATTATCCCCTCCATTCCTCGCATCTCATCCCCAAGGCCACTGCAGACCAAGCAAATCGTTCGCTCGTTTATGGTCTCCTGGAATCTGAAGGAGGGACTTTCTCCCACCTGGCGAGTTAAACCGACCTGAGGGCAGCCGCTAGGAGGGCCCGCTGTTCCGTGGATTACCTCGTAACATCTGTTTCCGAGAATCCTGTGGCGGGGAACACCCAGCGCCTGGACTGCTGCTTGGTTCACATCCAAGGGACGCGCTCTGTGCGTCCGCATGGGACGGCCGTACGAAGGCCGAGGCATTCCACTCGCAGCCGATGCATAGGCGAACACCCGGTAGCCTAGCGGGGATATGCCCGGGTGGAGCCAATACCTTTCCCGCGGGCGTGCGGAGCCCGCCCCTCCGAGGGGTGGGCTATCCAAGCTGGGATGGCCTAGCGGGGAAAACCCTGGCATAACGCGCAGGGCGGTTTTCTAGGAGATAGTGTGCTGTGGGTCCATAAGCAGGACGAGATCATTGAGCCTGTCCACTAGCTTCCTTCCCGTCTCGCTTGAAGCCTCACACTGCATCTTTGGTCACCTCCTTCTCTAAGGGAGAAAGGGCGTCCAATTCACGCCCCCTTCATAGACCTCCCCTTTGTCCATTGCCATGCCTCACGATAAACCGAGAGGCGACCCGATCCGCAGAAAGGAAGTAGATGGAGAGCTGGGCTCAACCCCCTGAGTGATCTCGGAGCACCTGGCTCACGGAAGGATCCCACGTCCACTCCCGGCCATGCGGGCATCGAGGCCCTTGGTATAAAGGCGGAAAAAATAATCCCCGCGGGGCTCGTACGTACACACAGATATCTTCCCCTGTCAAGACCCTACAAGGTGGGCGAGCCTCCGCTCCTATGTTCGGCCGGACAGTTGCTGGCGCAAAAAGAACAAGCGCCAGTTTTTGGTAGTGCGAAAAAGACCTTGTGAGATCAGCTTAAAAGGTCAAACATGTCTTTCTCAGAAGGTGTCCCTTCAGGCCAGGCCTGGAATATCGCCCGAGGCCCCAGTTCTGACTTGAGATTTTGCTTTGGTCAAAAGTGCAGGTGGGATTCAGGCTCATGGACCCTCTCAAGGGGCCACTTCCCTTTTTACGATGGATAAAGATTCTTGAATCCCACAGCCTCCAACAGGCGTTCCGTCGTTGGGGTCAGTCTTGTTGAGAGCGCCGCCGAATCATCCCCGGCACTTGTCTCTGCGATCTTCATTTGCCTCATCATGTGAAGGGCTGCTTGAGGGGAGAGGGGGAGCCCTGCCTGTCCCAGGCAACGGGAAAGCAATCTTTCAACCCACAAAGCCAACATGGCTCCTATTATATTTGCCCTGAACCCATCTGGCGTGGACCAAAATTCCGACTCCATCCCTGGTGGATTCAAAAGGCTTCGGAAAACGGCCTGTATCTCCAAGAGCCCCTTGTACAGATCAATCACCTCCGAACTGCTGAATTCCGTGGGCGAAAGATCTGTGCTGAGGACCACAACGGATCCCGAAATGGGGCTTAAATAGGGACCCTCCTTGTTGAGATTGAGGGCTATCCCGTACCCGTCAATGAGAAAAGGAGAAAAGTGTTCTGCCAAGCCCAGGTCCGCTAACAGGAGGCCGCCCTCACTCTCTAGGGCCTCTGCGCTAGTGAGCCCCTCGCGGTACTTCGCGTTCATATCTTCGAATTCCTTTCGGACGATCTTCATCAGTCTCCTACGCCTCTCCCTTTGCACCTCAGAGCCCTCGTCACCTATGACGACAATGTAACGACGGCCCTGTCTCGTGAAGTTTTTGACGAGGAAGCTAGCCTTTTCCACATTTTTGAAGCCTCGCAGCCTGTCGAGAACTGTCCTCTTGAAAAGGGGTGTGGGCTTTCGGCAGAGCTCGAAAATCCAGCGGACGCCTTTTTGCGCTAGGCTGTCTGCTAGAACGCCTTGCATCTCAGAGGCCTGGCTTATGAGGAGCCATGGGGTGAGCTGCTTCCTCTCACGCAACCTCTCGATAAAATCCACCAAGGCCTCTCGAGCAGCGAAACCTCTGGTGTAGACATCGTAAAACAAGGGCATCTCATCTTTGGAACATAGGAGGAACACCCCACTTGGGACATCGTTGAGCCTAGCGGAATTCCCGTGGGCGTGTTTTCTTGGAGATACCTCAACCCCTTCACAAAATGGGATGACGTAAAGGAGGCACCTGGAAAGATCCGGGTGCGCATTCACGATAGCCCGTTCGAAAATCTCATTGTCCAAGCAATCTCTGGCATGAGCAAGTCGGTCCATGGCCTGAAGGAAGTCGGGATAGATGATGCTCCCCTTTCCGGGATCCCCGCTCCACATGTTGCGGGACCAGGTCATCAGCCCGATTTGACTGGCCAGTTTGGTCAACCTGTAGATAACGCTGAGCCGGACGAGCTCGCCTAGGTGGGATCCAATCCCCCTGGATTCTAAACACTCATCGAGGACCTCCTGAAACCCGAGCCTGTCCCAAAGTGCGTTCAAGAGGGCTAGCTCACCGTAATCCGTGGGGATTCTCCATACGGGCTTACTCACGTCCTTAGAGGAAGCTCGGGCGCCTGAACCGTAAGGCAAGAGAGCCTCGATTATTTTGTCTACCCTCTTTGGGTCGAGATTTTCTTTTCTCCCCAGGTTCAAGATGACCCGGGTCCGGGGTTTCCCTTCCCTATTTCTATACGCCTCACAAAGTTGCACATATTCGTATGTGCGGCCGGCCCGCGCCCTGCGGCTAATTCTGACGTACATGGTATTCTCTCCTTGGCAGTGGGTACGCAAGGCAAGGTGAAAATACGAAAGGCCCCTCGTTAAATCTCACTTTGCGCGATCCAAGTAATACGAACGACACCCCACTCCTCCCCTCAAACCAGGGCGAACGCGTCTTTGGCCTTCGTCCACAAGGGAGCCTTCCCTTTGAGAGCTCTTGCTCCGACCCACTGGGACGATCGTCCGCGTTTCCTAGTTTCCAAACAAAACATCACTTGTCAAGATGCCAATCAGACATTGTGTCTCGTCATTTTAGTCGTCCTACAGCACACGGAAACCATCTGAATGGAAAAGAAACGGGGCAAACCGATCATTTCAATACCAAGATTGATCCGGATTCATCGCTTACAGCCTGGAAAAGAAAAGCCACTCATCAGCTAAATGAAGGGTCAGGAGATACCCGGTTTCTTCAACATTGTGTCGACTGTTTGACGATTGATCGTGCATACAAGGAGCGACGTGTGATATGGTGCTACGACAAATGCGATTAGCGGTGCTCAGAAGCCCGCCAGGGGACCATTCTCTGGTCGCCGGAGTAGCGGCAGTCAGAGTGCCCGGTTCTTGAGACGACAAGCTTCGATCCGAGAGCTTGGGGGGTGCAGATGGAGAATTGAACGGGGGGGAGGGCTAAAGTTTTGGGAGAAGTTGCCGATATATCCCGTAGGACGAAAAAAAAATATCTATAGGAAGGAGGTAAAGAGAGATGCCATTGGTAGCGAAGAAGGTCGCAGCGGTAGGTAGTGGGTTTGCGGGGAAGGGGGGCCAGGTATTGGAGGTGGAGGCCCAGAGAAAGAGGGCGCGGACGCTAGCCAAACAACAGCAGGTGGCCGAGAGGATAGCCGCTGCTACATCCTCACTTGCTTCTGGGATCCAGGAGGCATCCTCTGCAGCGGAGGAGCTAAGAAGGGCAACTGAACAGATAGCGGCTGGCGCGGAGCAGGCCTCTGGAGCTGCCCAGGAGTCCCTGGCTGCCTTCAGACAGGTGGTAACGGCCTTGGGCCGGCAGATGCAAAACGCCCAGTCCTCCCAGGCCAAGTGTGAGGCATTGCAACTCTTGGCCAGGGAGACTGCCAAAGGAATAGAGAAGCTTGTCTCCAACGTGGGTGTAGCCGCCCAAAGGCAGGCCGGTTCCGTGGAGATGGTGGCCGAATTGGAAAGGCATGCTGAGAACATTGGCGAGATAGTGAAGGCCGTTGCCAGGATAGCTGATCAGACCAATCTCCTGGCACTGAACGCAGCGATAGAGGCGGCCCGTGCGGGGCAACACGGAAAAGGGTTCGCGGTCGTTGCGGACGAGGTCAGAACCCTGGCCGAGACATCGGAGAAGAGTGCCAGGGAGATCGAGAAGCTCGTGGTCCAGATCCAAAACGAGGTCAAGGTGATAGCCGATGGTATCAATGGCTCCGCCAAGGCTGTGGAAGGCCAGGTGGAAAGGGGCAAGAAGATAAGCTCCCAGTTGGCCCAGATAGGGTTGGAACTGGCTGACATGGTGAAGGGTGCACAGGAGATCGCATCTGGAGCTCAGCAGTCTGAGGTGGCAGCTCACCAAGCCCTCAAGGGTTCGGAGGCCATTGCCGCCTCCGCGGAACAACAGTCCGCCGCGGCAGAGGAGGTGGCCAAGACTGTGGCCGAGCAAACTACTGCTTTGCAGGAATGCGAGCAGAGCTCGCAGGCACTGGCAGAATTGGCTGAGGAACTCAAGAGCTCCACGGATATCTCGAAGAGCGCTGAGGAGTTGGCCTCTCAGGCCGAGGAACTCTCTTCAGCGATACAGGAACTCAACCGAGGGGCAACGCAGATCATGACTGCCCTAAGCCAGATCCGAAAGGGCGCCCAAACCGCGGCAGCAGCCACAGAGGAGTCGGCAGCAGCACTAGGTCAGATAGAAAAAGGGCTGGAGATAGCCCAGCAAAGGGCAATGGCAAGTCAGCGAAAGATGGAGGAGGTCCAGGAGCTCCTGAGCCAGAATAAGATGGCAGTTGGGGAACTCATCGCGGGAATTCACAGCTCGGTCCAGGAGACCCAAACCAGTATAAGGCAGGTGAGGGACCTGCAAAGGGTATCGAGACGAATCGACAAGATAGTGGAGACGATAACCACTGTCTCGGTTCAGACGAACATGCTTGCTGTGAATGGTTCAATTGAGGCTGCTCGAGCTGGAGAGTTTGGTAAGGGTTTTGCCGTTGTCTCAACTGACATCAGAAACTTGGCCCGGGATTCGGCCGAAAACGCCGACCGCATAAAGGATGTCGTGAAGGCGATCCAGGATCAGATAACAGCCGTCTCCAATGACTTGGACGAAATAATGAGGGCGGCTGTGGCAGAAGCGGAAAGCGCCAAGGCCTCAACGGCGAACCTCGAGCAGATTGAGGTCGATATGGCGGAAATAAAGAGGGGAGCGGAGGAGATCCTCGCAGCGGCGAACGAGATATCAGCGGCCATTGCCCAGGTGAAAAAGGGAGCTGATCAGATCGCTGCAGCGGCCCAGGAGTCGGAAAAGGCTGCTTCCGAGGCAGCGAGCGCTGCTGAGCAGCAAGCCAAAGGGGCAGAGGAGCTTGCCGCTGCGATAGAAGAGATAGCCTCTCTGGCTGACGAGCTCCAGAGCATGTAAGGAGGCGGCCATGGTCCAATCTTCTTTCGGTTTAAAGGTATCGGATCCGGTCGGTACGGCGGAGAGATCCTCTGACGGAAACCAATTCGTGGTGTTCATGGTGGAAAACGAGGTATTCGGGGTGGAGATGACTCCGGTACAGGAGATCATTAGGGTTCCAGAGGTGGTCCGGGTGCCCCTTGCACCCCCATGCCTCGAGGGGCTTGCTAACCTGAGAGGGGAGGTATTGCCCATAATTTCACTGAGGCGAATCTTTGGTTTCCCCGAAAAGGGCCACGATGAGGCCACTAGGGCAATTGTGATCAACCTCGGCCAACCCATGGCCTTTGTCGTGGATCGGGTCTCGAGCGTGGTTCGCGCGGAAGCCGAGCAGATACAAGGGGTTGATGGGAATATCCGCGCCACGGTGGACAGTGAGCTTCTCACGGGCATTCTGAGGGAAGTGGGGGGCCTTCCCATAGTGATGGTCGTCAACTTCGGCAGCCTGATAGCCAGGATGTTCGGTGAGGCGGATATGGCTTTTGAGGAGGCTGTGCTGAGCAAGGGCGAAGGAGCGGGGAGCTACGAGGAGAAGGAGGGCTATGGAGACGAGGTACAGCTAGTAAGCTTCTCAGTGGAGGGGCAAGAATATGCTGTGGAGATAAATTTCGTGCAAGAGATAGTTCAGGTTCCCAAGCTCTTCGTCCACGTGCCAAACTCTCCGCCCCATGTAGTGGGGCTCATGACCCTGCGTGAGAGGCTTTTGCCCCTGATCAGCCTGCGCACCCTTTTCGGACTTGACCAGAGGGAGACGGACGATCGCAGTAGGGTGGTAGTCCTCTCCTTGGAAGGCAGGACTCTCGGAGTCGTTACGGACAGCGTCTCCGAGGTGCTCAGGGTTCCCAAGGAGTTGGTCGAGGACATTCCGGCCCTGGTTGCCCATAGCAGGAACATGGGTGAGATCAAACAGCTTTGTCGGCTGGAAGGTGGCAAGCGGCTTGTATCCATCCTATCTCCGGAGCGTCTGTTTCAATTTTCCCACGTGAAGGAGGAGTCAAAAGTGGCGATGGAACTGGAAGACCGAGCCAAGGAAAAGACGGCTTTTGGCGGTTCCACTGATGAGGAAGAACAAGTGGTCGTGTTTCAGCTCGCGGGAGGCGAGTTCGGTGTGCCCATAGAGAGCGTGCAGGAGATTGTACGGCTCCCCGAAGGGCTCACAAAGGTTCCCAAGGCCCCTGGTTTTGTCGAAGGGATAATAAACCTTCGAGGGGTTGTTCTGCCGGTTATAGATTTGCGCAAGAGACTGGACCTGGAGGAGTGCGAACGTAACGAGAGGCAGCGGATCATGGTCTTTGCCCTCAAAGGTACTACAGTTGGATTCATCGTGGACGCTGTGACAGAGGTCCTCAAGATACCAAAGAGGAAGATAGAGGCCTCACCAAGGCTTTCCGTGGAGCAGGCGAAGCTAATGGGGAGGGTTGCTAACCTGGAAGAGCAGAGAAGAATGATCCAAATGATCGAGCCTCAGCAGCTCCTTGAGGAGGGGGAGTACACTCAACTGGCTCAGATGGGATAGGGAGGGCCCCATGGCGATCAAGATCCTCATCGTGGACGACTCTGCCCTCATGCGGCGTCAACTCGTCGAGGTGTTCAAGAGGGCTGGGGAGTTCGAAATCAGAACTGCCAGAAACGGCCAGGAAGCGATAGAGGAAAACCTGAGCTTTGAGCCCGATGTCATCACCTTGGACATCAACATGCCAGTGATGGACGGCCTCACGGCTCTCGCCCACATAATGGCTCAAAGGCCAGTCCCCGTGGTCATGGTCTCCTCCCTCACGGAAAAAGGTGCACTTGCTACCTTTGAGGCCTTAGCTCTAGGTGCAGTCGATTATGTGGCAAAGCCCGGGGGGACCATTTCCCTTTCCATAGAAGAGATAAAGCAAGAACTGATAACAAAGGTAAGGGTAGCAGCCAGGGCCAAGCTCAGAGGGAGAAGGGGGTTTCGGGGCCATCCAAGGGGGGAACAAGGTAGTGCTCCAAAACCCTCTCTGGAGCGCTGGCCAGATGGGACGGAGAAGCCTCAGGGGCTTGTGCTCATCGGGAGTTCCACTGGTGGACCTTCCACTCTAGAGCTAATTCTCCCCTCCCTTCCTGGGGATTACCCATTTCCCATAATAGTTGCTCAACACATGCCAGCCTCCTTCACCGGCCCCTTCGCCTCGAGAATGGACAACCTTTGTGCCCTGAAGGTGGTAGAGGTGAGGGAGCCCATGGAGCTAAAACCCTGCACCGTTTACATAGCAAGAGGGGGAGCTGATGTGGTCCTGACAAACCGATCGGACCGGGCGATGGTCGTCCCGAGGCCGGAATCCAAAAACTTCATCTGGCACCCCTCGGTTGAGATCCTCGGCCAATCCGCATTGGAGCATTGGGAGCCTGAGAAGCTCATCGGGGTAATGCTCACGGGAATGGGGTACGATGGGGCCGAGGCCTTTGCCGAAATAAAGAGGAGGGGAGGGCGCACAATCGCTGAGTCGGAAGAATCCGCCGTGGTCTTCGGAATGCCCAAGGAGCTTATAGCTCGAGGTGGCGCAAGCCTAGTCCTGCCCGCGCAAAGGATATCCGGTCAGCTCATAGGTTGGGCGAGAAGGTAGGAGGGAGCGATGGCCTTTGTCAGAAGAAAACAGGACGAACCCATACCCCCTGGAGATCGGCGCAGCCGAGGCCGCGACCTTTCGGGACTCGTCGAGAGCCTGCGGAGCGAAGACCCAGCTGTGAGACGTTGGGCAGCCAGGGATCTGGCATCTTATCCGGAGGCTACTGATGCCCTGTTCCAGCAATTGATGGTCGAGAAGGTTCCCAGCGTGAGGGAGGCCATTTTCACGAGCCTCACCCTGATCGGTGCTAGAGAGGTGGTGGAGGGGCTCATGGAGCTTCTGCGGAGCGATGATGCTTCCTTGCGCAATGAAGCCATAGAGGCGATGAAGAACCTTCCGGAAGCGGTGTCCCCCGTGATGGAGTCTCTTTTGGCTGATCCCGATTCCGATGTCAGGATCTTCGCCATCAACATCCTCGAGTCTCTGAAGCATCCCAACGTGGAAAAGTGGCTCATTGAAGTGCTGAGGGATGAGGAGCACGTCAATGTCTGTGCCGCGGCAATCGATCTATTGGGCGAGGTGGGAAGCGAGATGGCAATCCCTGCTTTGAAAGAGGTGAGGGAACGCTTTCCTGACGAACCCTTCATTGAGTTTGCAGTTGACCTGGCATTGAAAAGGATCGGAGAGAGCTGAGAGATGACCGAAATATCGATAAGTGATGAGGACTTCCAGAAGTTCCGGGAGTTCTTTTACAGAAAGACAGGCATATATTTTGACGATTCGAAGCGATACTTTGTGGATAGGCGTCTCTCGGAACGGATCATCCGTACAGGGAACTCGGATTTTCGTCGCTATTTTAACTTCCTGCGTTTTCAAGCGGATGGAAACGAACTGCAAGCACTGATCAACTCCATGACCGTCAATGAGACCTTTTTTTTTCGTGAAGAATATCAGTTCAAGTGTTTGGTCGACTCTATGATTCCAGAGATTACAAAGGGAAAGCAGCCAGGTAGCAGGATACGCATATGGTCCATTCCGTCGTCTTCGGGCGAAGAACCGTACTCCATTGCCATGTATCTAATTGAAAACTGGAGAGATTTGGATCTGTGGGAGGTGGAGCTGATAGGCTCTGATATCGATACAGAGGCCCTGGAGAGGGCAAGAAGAGGCGAGTATTCGCCCCGTTCGGTTCAGAACTTGCCCAGTAGCCTACTGCATAAGTACTTCACTTCGCTACCCAATGGGAATTTCCTATTATCCGAGGAGTTACGTCAAGCGGTCGAGTTCACACGGGTGAATCTCATGGATCCTGCCCAGACCAGGTCTTACCGGAATTTTGACATCATTTTCTGCAGGAATCTTCTCATCTACTTCGATGACGTATCTAGGAGGCAAGCAGCCGAGGTTCTATTCGATGCCTTAGTCCCCGGTGGTTTCATATGTCTTGGTCACTCGGAATCTATGAGCAGAATAACCTCCCTTTTTAGGGTGCGAAAGTTCTCTCAAGGAATAGTCTATCAGAGGCCGGAGGAAACATGAGCCAGAGACGCATTTTGGTTGTCGACGATGCCTCCACCGTGCGGCTTTATTACAGAACTATTTTGGAGAGAGAAGGCTACGCGGTTTCCGAGGCAGTCAACGGATTGGAAGGATTGGAGAAGGCCCTCAGCGCTAGCCCTCCTTTTGACCTCTACATTGTGGACGTCAACATGCCGAAACTCGATGGCTACGGCTTCTTACGCGAGCTTCGCCAACAGGCTTTGCCCCAGGTGCCAGCTCTCATGATATCCACAGAGGAGGGTCAAGGCGACAGGGTCGAGGCCTTAAGGGCAGGTGCCAACTATTACCTAGTTAAGCCGGTCAGTCCGGAGGAACTCGCGGCGTATTGTCGTTTGCTCCTTGGGAATGGAGGGGTGCGATGAGTGAGCTGCTCCAAGAGTTCATTGCTGAAGCCAGGGATTTTTTGCAGGAGATTGGGGAAAAACTCATGGCCCTGGAGGATGATCCCCAAAGTGCCGAGCTTTTGGGAGAGCTATTCCGGTGCGTGCACACCCTCAAGGGAAACAGCGGGCTCTTTGACCTTCCGGAAATGAGTAAAGTGCTCCATGCAGCAGAGGACCTGATGGACGCAGTGAGAAGCCATCAGATCCAATACTCTCAGGAGCTCGCAGATACTTTGCTCGACGCCATGGACTTTGTGGGCCAGTTGCTGGACGAGCTCGAGACATCAGGGAAATTGGACCCCTCTCACGGGGGACGATCAGTGGAGCTGGTCCGTTGCCTCAGGTCCTTGATTCCGACGGCCGGGGAGGCTTTGGAGGAGCTCACTGCCGACAATTCCCCCCGAGACAAAAAGGAGACGTCGGGAACCCCCGTGTCGCTGTCCATTGGGGAGATTCCAGAGGGGGCAAGGCTCGAAGCTTTTCGCACGGGAACAAAGGGCGTCCCCCTTTTCATCGTCTCATACAGGCCGGAAGAGGAATGCTTCTTTAAGGGAGAGGACCCATTCTATCTCAGCAGGATGACACCGGGCTTGATCTGGGGGACGGTTTTAGGGCGTGGTGGGTGGCCATCCTTGAAGGAATTTGATTGTTACCGATGCGCGCTGGATTTCCATTTCCTTTGCACAGCCCCGAGATCCGAACTCGAGGATCACTTCCGTTACGTCTTGGATCAGGTCTCTCTAAGGGCTCTCTCGCCCCTTGAGCTCGTTATTCCCCAGGGGTTGGTCGGCGGTATAGTGGATTCAGAGGCCTTCGTGTCGCGAGCACTCGAGTTGTTGGAAAATGATGACTTTCCCAACCTGAAGATCCTGGCGGAAAAGCTGACCTTGGGGCTCAGCGAGGTATCCTGGGCGGCCTCTGTCCTGAGATGGCTCATTGCCATGGTAGAGGCATCACCCCAATACAAGGAAGAAATGCGAAGGCTCCTCCTTTGTCTCAAAGCGGGGATTCAACCCGATTGGAAAAAGGAAGAGCTGGTCTGCACAGAGGAGACATGGGCAAATCCCTCCTCAGCCCAAAAGCTTCACGAGAAGCTCCGGGAACTTTCTCCCGATGAGGCGAAGCGCGTTCTAGCTATTCTTTGTGCGCAGAGAGAGGTCCTGAGCCTAATGGAGGTGGACAGAGGCTTCCAGGGCCGGATGGAGGCTTGCGCTGCCACTATCTCGGCTTGTCTGTGGAGATTGGGAGAGGGAGCTCCGGCTGTCCAGGGATTGCTCTCGAGTTGTCTGGAGGGCCTGACTGTCACTCCCCTTCTCCATTGGCTCGATGATCTCTTAGGGGCCTCCCGGGAGGCCGTGGACGTCCAATTGGCCGATAATGGACAACCTCAGGAGCGGCCCCAAGAGGTTTCTCGAATGGATTCCGGGCCAAACGAGGAAGACGAGGCACTCAAGCTTGGCCGTCCCATTGAAGAGCGTCGCGCAACCAAGGCCCTGAAGGTCGACCCGGCTAAGGTGGACCAATTGATGAACCTAGTGGGAGAGATGGTAGTAGCGAAGAACTCCCTTCCGTACCTGGCCAGCAGGGCTGAAAACGAGTTCGGCATCCGCGAACTTGCCCATCAGATAAAGACCCAATATGCGGTCATCAACAGAATAGTCGAGGAAATGCAGGATGCGGTAATGAAGCTCCGGATGATACCCCTTTCCCTCATCCTCCAGAGGTTTCCCAGGATGGTGAGGGACCTCTCTCGCAAGCTGGGGAAGAAGGTGGAATTGGTGTTGGAGGGTGGGGAGACGGAAGTTGACAAGAATATCGTGGATGCCATCGCAGAACCATTGGTCCATTTGATCAGGAATAGCCTTGACCACGGAATCGAGATGCCTGACGAGCGAGCTGCAGCTGGCAAATCGGCTTGTGGCCGCATTGTGGTCAAGTGCAAACAGGAGTCGGACGGTGTGGTGATAGAAGTCACTGATGATGGAAGAGGTATAGACCCCTTCCTGATCAAGCGCAGGGCTTACGAGAGAGGCCTCATTAGCGGGGAGACCATGGAGAGAATGAGCGATCAGGACGCGATCAATTTGATCTTCGCGCCCGGATTCTCCACAGCCCAGGACGTCTCTGATATCTCGGGCCGTGGAGTGGGAATGGATGTAGTCCGCAGCGCTGTGGAGAGGATTGGGGGCTATGTGAAGGTAACGAGCGAGAAAGGAAAGGGCACTGGGGTGATTCTGCGGCTGCCTTTTTCCATGGCAGTGACCAAGGTGATGATGGTCCGGTCCGACTCCCAGGTCTTCGGGGTGCCAATGGAGCAGGTCCTGGAGACCGTGAGGATTCCCATTTCCAACATAAACTCCTTCAAAAGGAATAGGAGCGCTGTGCTTCGCGGTCGCATAGTGCCTCTTTTAGCCCTCAACGAACTTCTGGGCATCCCCTCCGAGCCCGTGGCTAGCGAGAGCGGGGAACTGGCGGCACTGATCATTCGGTCCAGGGAAGAGAAAGTAGGCTTACTGGTAGACGATTTTGACGGGGTGCAGGAGGTGATCTTAAAACCACTCCCAGGGGACTTGGCCAGGATATCCTGCTACGCCGGAACTGCAATCCTGGGCGATGGCTCAGTCTTACTAGTCATAAATCCAAAGGAGATGATCCAATGGCAGTAGAATACGGCGAAGAAGTCGTGAGGATGAGGGAGGTAGTCTCCGTCGAGGAGGCTGAAGACATCCTCAGGTGGCTAGAAGGGAAGGAGAGGCCCCAGATTGATCTCGGCTGCTGCACCCATCTCCATGCAGCAGTCCTGCAGCTGCTGATGGTCACGCGGCCTCGGGTCATAGAATGGCCTCGAGATCCGGATCTGAGGGCTTGGCTCGAGAGGGCATTGAGAGGCGAAGGAGGAGAGTGAGATGTCAAGGACTGTTTTTGTGGTCGATGATTCAAATGTGGTGATAGCGAGCCTCAAAAAGACGTTTGAGATGGTAAACTTCAAGGTAGAGACGGCCAAGGACGGCTTGGAGGCCCTGGAGAGGGTAAGGAGTGGGTTCAAGCCAGATCTAATACTGACAGATGTCCACATGCCCAATATGGATGGGCTGGAATTTATAAAAAATGTTCGACCGATTCTTCGTTTCACTCCGATCTTGGTACTTACCACGGAAAGCCAAACAGCAAAAAGGGAACAGGCAAAGAAGTTGGGAGCAACGGGTTGGCTGGTAAAACCGATTTCAGGGCCAGACCTGCTCAAAGTAGTCAAGCAGATACTTCCGGGAAGTTGACACTGCCATGATCAGATTGTGCCGATTAATTACGACAAGTGCGACTTGCTTCCTAACGGCCTTTTTACTGGGAAGCCTTGCTTGGATCTCATATCCGCTTCTGAAATCCACAGTAACATCCCATCGGGAGATGTTTTCCCTGGCAGTCGGGATGGCGGCGATTCTCACTGGAGTTGGCATTCCGGGTTTTTGGGTCCTGGCAAGTTTTATCCTCAAAGGCTTAGGAAGGGGAAGGCTTGTTGTGAGGCTACGTTCGATGGGCCTCCGACATGTCCGGGGCTGGTCTGGAGAGGAGGTTAGGATGCTGCCCCAACTTGCCTCTCTATTGTGCGCACATCTCGAGAATGTCAATTCCACAACCGAGACGAACGCACTTCGGATAATGGAGGCACTCGACCACATCCGCGAGGAAAGTAGCGAACTCTTGCAGAAACTGAGGCTCACAACCGAGGCAGCGCAGAGCCAGATGCAATCGCAAGCCCAAACTCTTGCCCGAAGTACCAACACATTGTCGGAAATCCGGGCCTATGTTGGGCGTCGGGAGGAGAAGATCCAAGAGGACACGGAGCGTATCTCCGTGGTGCTGAAAAGTGTCAAGGATCTCATGGAATTCACGAGGGCCACAAGGGGGATCTCGGTCCAGACCAAGATATTGGCCCTCAATGCAGCGATAGAAGCTGCGAGAGCGGGTGAAGCTGGGCGTTGCTTTGAGGTAGTGGCGAACGAGGTTCGGAAGCTGGCATTGGAGAGCGAGAGGATCACCAACCACATAGAGTCAAAGCTAGGCGAGTTCGTGGAGGTGACAGAGGCAAATCTCTCCTCCGTGGCCGATTTGAAGTCCGTCATGGAAGAGAGGGAGCATCTGTCTAACCTTGTTGCCGACATCGAACAAGTGCAACAAGAGGCGAACCGTCTGCCGGCTCTGACTATCGAATGCCAAAAGGCAATGGAGAAGATTTATGGGGACATCCTCACAGCCCTCGGTTACATGCAGTTTCAGGATATAACCCGTCAACAGCTCCAACATGTCCAGATGGCCCTGAGGAACCTAAAGGATTACTTCCAGGGGCTCGAGAGAGGGGCGGAAGGTCGCGCCGGGCGGCCACTGGGCTCACTAGAAGAGCAAATCAGGCAACTCAAGGAAGAGTATGTGATGCAATCCGAACGCTCGACACACGAGGAGGTCATGGGAGAAGGTGCCCCGCAAGCTCAAGATGGTCCGAAGATAGAGCTTTTTTGAACGAGCTAGGACTAACTATCACGTGCGAGCCTTCCCTTTGGAGAGCACCTTATCCCCCCCTCACTTCGCGGGAGCCCGGCGGAGTGACGGCTTTCAAGGGCTAAGCCAATGGGAATTCCGCCTCGGACTCTTGGCCCGAAGAGGAAGCCTATCGCTGTCCCCAGGGATCCATGGGCTCCCCTGCCATTACTTGAAGCGTCACTGGGGGAAGGCCCATCCTTCTCAGAGCCAAGTCAAGATCTTCCCTTTCGCCCGAGGACCAGAGGAGCTTCAGATACTCCCCAGCGTCTCTTGAGGCGTACCAGCATTCGCCGAAAAGGGATCGGAGATGCTCCCTCAATATCACCTCCCCGGCCCAGGCCCTGAGATAATCGGCACTGTAGAGATCTTCTTCAAGCTCCATGAGGGCTTCCTCGGGCTCGTAACGTAAGCCCGTTGCCCTTCCCATCAAGAGTGGATAGGAGGACAAATCCCTCTCATCCTCACCCTCTGAAAAATAGAGCAACTGGAAAAGGAGCTTTCCCGCATAGCGCCTGACCACGTATAGGCGTTTCAACCCTTTCTCCAAGGATTGGGAGATTGCCTCCTCCTGGGAAAGGCCCAAATAGTCCATCAGGAACCCAGGATTCCCCGTGAGGCCGTCGAAGAGGAAGGCGAAACACTCGCTCAAAGAGTAAGACCTGGGCAGGTGCCGGTAAGGGTAGGGGAGGGAGGGATCCGCATGGGCCAATTGGAGAGCATGACCCATCTCGTGAAGCGCTGCTTCCAGGCTGGAAAGGCCACCGTTTGGCTGCAACATCACGTGAATCTCCTGGGGGACTCTCAGGGGGACACACCTGGAAGTCGCCGCCTTGCCTGGCCTGGAGGCTGCATCCAACCGGATGCTCCTGCCCACCTCCTCCCAAAGGCCAAGAGGTTCCAGAAGGTCCTCGAGAACTTTCAGAATCCGGCTCTCGGTCATGGGGTAACCCAAGGAGTCGGCATTGAGGATCCGGAGCATATGGAGATGGCTCAGCTCGCTGGGATCCTTGCCCGTGGTGCGGGAGATCCATTGTAGGACCTCTCTTCTGTAAAGCTCCGCGGTCGAGTGGAGAAGTTCCTCCGCCTCTTGCTTCAGGGATTGCAACTCGTAAGGTTTTTTCATCTGGCAGAAGTCCAAGTAGCTTTCAAACCCGAAGTCTTCCTTCAGGATGTCCTCTGTCCCTTGCCAGAGGGCCCTTTTCATGGATGAGGCCCTTTTTATAACGGGAGAGGCTGAGGCTATGAGGGCCTGCCTCCTATGAAAGTCAGGCTCGTTCATCAGCCAATTTTCCATCTCTGCCAGAGATATCCTCTCCTGTCCTATCATCACCGCAGCCTCTCTGGAAAACTGGCTCAACGCCTCCTCCCTGAGGAGCAAGTCCATCTTCACGAACTGGGCAACACACGAAAAATAGGCTCTCCAAGCCCTCTCCCTGAGGTCTCCGTCCTCCTCCTTGGAGGCGTAATCTCTGAGCCAGAGGATCGAATCCAGATCCGTTGCAACTGGATGGGATGCGAATATGGCGCCAGTTCTCTGGGTTTCTGAAAAGCCCTTCTTTATCGCCAGGCACTGCTCCGAAAGCTCTCTCAGAAGAGCTTCCAAGTCCAAGAGGATGGCCTCGAGATAACCACTTCCCATTGGCTTTTCTTCCTTTCCGGAGGAGACTCAGATGGTATCTTCCTGATACACGTTGGCGATACAGCAAAGGAAAGTCACGCTTTCCTCATGGCTCAAATTTTTCATGCTGTGGGGTTCCATGCTGGGGATGTAGACGAAGTCATTGGGTCCCAGAATGTGCTCCTCGATTACCTGGTCAGTTTGGGGATCGTGCTTGAGGCATTTGACCGAGCCAGTCAGGATATACATGGTCTGATGGTAGAAGTGATTGTGGATGGGTATCTCGCCAGATGGTCCAATGGTGAAAAAGCGAAGACCGTACTCTGGTGCCCCTTCGGGCCCAGTCTGGGAAAGCCACCTTATCCAGACATCCTTCACTGGAAGGTGTTTGCCCTTGTAAGGGTATGTCTCGATCTTCTCTTCCTGCCTCTCGGTGACGTTGAAGACCTCCATGAACTTCCTCCTCATCGAGCCTTTTTGAGTCGTCTACCTCCAAGTATAACCCGACGGAGGGGAAAAGAAGAATGCCAAGGTTCCACCTCGATACGAGGGGCGGGCTCCGCACGCCCGCAGGGAAGGCCTAGGCTTGACCCGAGCATGTCCCCACTAGGCCCCGAGGCGTTGGTTCAGCCTTTGATCACGATGCCATGCCCTCATAGGCGTCCGGCCCGTATCTGCGGACGCACGGAGTGCGTCCCTCCAAGAAAACCGCCCTCCGCGTCATCCCCGGGGTTTTCCCCGCTAGGCGATCCATGCTGGGCTTGCCCCCGCGGAGGGGCGGGCTCCGCACGCCCGCAGGGAAGGCATCGCGCCAAACCCAAGATTGCCTCCTATTGGCCACCGGCTTATCGTAAACGCACCGGTGAGAATGCGATGCCTCGGCTTGAGTCCGGCCTTCGCACGCGGACGCACGGAGTGCGTCCCTCCGAGAAAACCACCCCCCGCGCATTCTCGGGGCGTCATCTCTCAAGGCCGGATACCATCGGCTAGGCCCCCCGCGGAGGGGCGGGCTCCGCACGCCCGGAAGCACACGATTGGCTTCCCCCGGGCATGTCTCCGTAGGCCACCAGGCGTGCGCTCACCTTTCGATGCTCATGCCATACCCGGGCTAGCGTACGGCCTTGCCACACGGGCGCGGAGACCGCGCCCCTCCGAGAAGACTCCCTCGGCGTCATCTCCGACCTTTCCCCGC
>Ga0308410_1000532_pt1 | contig 20631 bp, 12 predicted proteins | sample HotsprOSTMatCore_FD_203467 | JGI IMG/M metagenome (GOLD analysis project Ga0308410, IMG submission 203467) | Hot spring phototrophic mat microbial communities from Octopus Spring, Yellowstone National Park, Wyoming, United States -... | ecosystem: Environmental > Aquatic > Thermal springs > Hot...
TGCGCCGCCCGCCCTCACCCCCATTCCCCAGTTCCCCCTCCCCGCGCCGCTGAGCGTCGTGGAGAAGGGGTGGGGCTTGTCATGATGGATGACACGGCTGAGTAATTACCTGCGCAGACAACATCCGTCGCCCGGTACTCGTTGCGGCGACTGGTCGCACAAAAAAAGAGACCTGACGCTTGCGTAGCGTCAGGTCTCACATTACACTTTGACCACTTTGACTCTGGTATCGTAGAACACCGCACTCCCACCGACCGCATCAATAAGCGTCGTGTTCTTGAGCACAGGGTCCACCCGCATTGCCGCGTTGGCGTTGATGCCGGTGCCACGCCGCGCATCGCCTTTGATGACTTGATTGTCCACCACAATGTCCCGCGCGCCATACGCCCAGTGTCCAAACGAGAGCGAAAAGGCAATCACGCCAGGGCGCATTCCTTGCACCACTTTGACCTTGCCAATCATCGGCACTTTGCCACCGTTCCCCAAATCCCATTCACCGTTCGGATTGGTGGCAGAGATGATCTTGACACGGTCGCCTTCTTTCAAGCCGCGCGCCGCCGCATCAGCAGCGTTCATCAAGATATAGTTCTCTGGCAACGTATTCAACAGCCAATAGTTGCCCGGCGTACGGGTCTTGGTGTGGCGCACATCGCGATAGGTGATGAGCGTTAGATCAAAGCCGGCTTTGGCATCGTCAAGCACAGTGCCATCATACGCCATCCCGGGTTCGAAATACGTCGCGATGCCCGGCAACGATTTGCCCGTCCCGCTGTGCTTGATTCCCGCCGTCTTTTCGAGATACATATTGATTTGCTTGCCAAACCGCACGCCCAGCGGCACGATAGAGGGCTCATCGAAAAAGCCGGGAAAGATCCCATCACCCGGATACCCTTTGGCAAAGTCTTGAAAGCGTCCGCCGCGATTCAGCACCGTGACCACTTTGCGCCAATGCGCTCCCGCGATCTTTTGCCAGCGTTCGGGGTCGAACACGGCTTTGGGGAGGTGCTTGCGCGCCGCGAGGAAGATTTCCACCTCTTCATCACTCGCATCGTGGACGGCATCTGTGCCGTCTTTTCTTTCACCAAAGGCGAGATTCGCCACCATCCGAATGTACAAATCGTCCGGATGAGTCAGGGGTATTCCTGGACCCAAGCCGTTGGGACCGAAATTGGGCAGGTTGAGTTTTTCCGCCAACGCCAGCAAGAGCGCTTCCCATTGCAGTGCCATCTCTTGCCCGTACACTTTGACGGTACCCGTGAGAGGCGCAATGACCGGTTGACGAACCCCCTGCACTTTGAACGTGACGGAAGGATGCGTGCCGCTAAACTCCCAGCGCTCCAGATAGGTGACATCGGGGAAGATGTAATCGGCGTACATACTCGCTTCGCCCACCACAATGTCCGATGCAACGATGAGCGGCAATTTGTTCACATCCTGCAAAATCGAAACCCAGGTATTGCCGGCGGGCAACGAATACACCGGCGATGCCATATACATAAACGCGATCTTGATCGGATATGGATACGCGTCGCCGGCGGAGGGGATGATCTCCTGATAAATATCCGATGCCAGCGGATACCAGTTCCGTTTTGCTGGATACTTGCCATCGAACAGCGTGGTGTCTTCGTACTTGACCTCGTGGCGAATGAGACTGATGCCGAAAGGCGAGAGTGCGCCGGGATTCATCTTACCTAAATCAAAAGGACCTTCGGCGCGCGCGCCCAGAATGTCGTACGTGCTGGGCCAGGTCTGTCCACCACGCCAATCAAAGTTGCCCACGAGCAACGCCAGCGAGAACCACGCCAGCGTGTTGTAATAGCCGTTGGTGTGTTGGGAAACGCCGCGATGAATGTCCACTGCCACATTCTTGCCGTGCGAGGTAAACTCAAAGGCGATCTCCTCCAGATCCTTGACACGCACCCCAGCCGTTTCTGCCCACTCTTCCATCGTCTTTTGCTTGGACGATTCGAACAGAATCTGGAGCGAACTCTTGACCGTCACATCGCCCAGTTTGGTATCTACGAACAATTCCCCTTCCACCGCGTTCTTGGTATCGTTGGGATCGAATGGGATGGGAGTGCCTTTGCTATCCAGCACCACGAACGGATCGAACGTGAACGATTGTTTGCCGTCCAGCGTAACGAACACGGTGGTCTTTTTGCCATCCTTCTCTTCCTCTTTTCGTTCGACCAGTTTCAACTCGCTGGCGCGCACGAAATTGCCCGGTTTGCCATCGGTGATCTTGACGAGCCACGGGCCGTTCGACCAGGTGGGTTCTTTATCCGCCGCGGCGGCGGCTTGATTGGCATTCGCCAGATACTTGGCATCGTAGCGTTTATTCTCGATGATCCAACGGATCAACGCGAGCGCGATGGCGGCTTCGGTGCCCGGTTTATTCGGCAACCATTTCCACGCGCGCCCGGCGATCTTGGACAGGCGCGGATCAATCACGGCGAACTTGAGCCGACCGCTGACCATCCCTTCGGTCGTGCGCGGGACACGATTTGTCACAGCATAGTTACCTTCGAAAGGCGATGCGCCGACAAAGATGATAAATTCCGCGCTGGCGGTATCGCCCATCCAGTACATCTTGCTTCCACCCGTCCAGCGGGAACCATCCCACTGATCGGTCATTGACTTGCCGGCAAAATAGAGCGACCCCTGGCAAACGGTCGTGTGCCCGTGCCGATTGACGGTGCCTAGCCCTGAACCGAAGAAACGATGCACGAAATCAGCGCGCCCGGGTTTCTGGCGGCCCCAAAAGTACAAAATCTGATTGTTCTTGGGACCCAGGTCCGGATGATTAGGATCAATCATCTTGTCCAGATGCGCGGCGTGATCGGTCTTGAATTTTTCGATCAACGCTTTGCGTTTTTCCTTGTCCTTTTCGGCAAGGATTTTGCTCACATCATCGCTGATGGCTTTCATCAGTTTGGGGTCGCGAATCGCCCACACATCTTTCAAGCCCTCGACCACGCGATTCTCTTCGCCGGGCACATTCGCGAACAACTTGCCGCCATTGACGATTTCGTCCACCGCTTGATGGAAATCAATCGTCACCCACTTGTTCTCGCCGCGTTTGCCCGCGCGTTTCAGTACTTTGACGAGGCGATACGGATCGTACGCGGTTTGAACACCGGCTTGTCCACGCGGACAGAGCATCCCATCCAGCGTCGCGGCTTGCTTGAGCGGCATCCGATAGTCCACATGCGGAAACAGGTTCCAGGGCGAGTACGGATTGCCTTCGATCTTTGCGGCAACCCCATCCAGAATCTTGACTTTGATGCCGCATTGACCATTGCATTGTTGACAAACCGAATAGAGAATGTTCTCGGGTTTAGCCAGCGGATACGCGCCGGGATTGGCACTCGTTTGTGCCAGCACCGTCTGCACATAGGGTAGCACACCCAGAAAAGCCGCCGCGCCACCCACCGCCGCCGAGAGTTTCAAAAACTCGCGGCGGGTCAAGCCACATTCCGCTGGTTGTGTCACGACAGTATCGTGTGTTTGCATTGTTTGATCCGACATTTTACTGACCCTCCGTCACTTTGGCTTGCGGGCGCAATTGGAGAATGTGATAGCCAAACATAAAGATCAAGAAACCAAGCGACAAGGCAAAGAGTGCCAGCAACCATTCCGACCACGTTGGAAAATAGGTGGGCAACAAGCCCGGTCCGGTGTATGCCGTCACGAGTCCCTTTTCCACGACTTCAATCACCAATTGGGGCGGGATGACAATGTTCAATGGCACAGCGATAAAGGTCAAGACGACCAAACCCGCCGCCAGACCGATGCGGCGCGCATTCTGCGATTGGGTGATCAAGGCGATAATCGGTACAAGCACACCGAATACACCGAAAAAGATCCAAAAGACCCACCAATACGGACCGAACAAGGTAAGTTGTAGAGCCGTGGCTTGCGCCGGGACGCCAGGATACAGAATGGTCGTGCCGATCAAGATGGTAGAAATCAAAGCGACGATGAGCAAGCCCAGCAAAAGATTCCCTAGCCGGCGCGCGGTGGTCACATAGTCCGTCCCTTGCCGCTGGGGCCAGAACCAGACAAACTCAAAGGTCAGCAAGCCCGCGCCGGCAACCATTGCGGAAAGCAAAAAGTAGATCGGCAACGCGCTCCCCTGCCACGCCGGGCGTCCAATCACCACACCAAAAACGCCGCCGACGACCACAATCAGCGCGATGCCCAATGGCAAGCCGAGATAGGAAAGCCAGGTGCCCAACCAAGCCCAGCGCGCAGGCACGGGACGCCATTCGAGAAAGAGTTTGATGAGGAGTAACGCCATATAGACGACGTGCAACCAAAACATCCACGTGATCAGCGAGTTCCATTGGGGATAAGCCAGCACGTGCCAAAAGCGGAACGGATGTCCCAGATCCATTCCAATCATAATCAACGCCATCGTCAAAAAGGCAAGGGCTGCCAGATAGACCATCCGCGCCATCCCCGGCAAGAGCGTATTCCACTTGAGCACATACACCAGCACCGTAAAAAGTAGCACCGTGCCTACTTCGAGCCAGACAAAGTACACGTACATCGCCACACCCAAGCCCCAGGGCACGAACGAGCCGAGCGCCGTCACACGCAAGCCCTCGGTGAAATGCAGGTACAGACCGTACCCGCCAATGAGCAAGCCCAGCACGCCCAGCCCCCACAACAATCGTTCAGGCGTCCACAGCGGTGCCTTGGGAGCAGGCGCAGGGGATTCGCTCGTCGTTTCGATTTTTGTTTCAGGAGTTGTCATCTTTAACCTCCACCTTGCCAACGGGTAAAATGATGCCTAGACCAGATAAAAGACGCGCGGTTGCGTGCCCAGTTCTTCGCGCAAACGGACGACATTGTGTTGCGTGGCAAGTTGCGCGATCAAACTATCCGGGTCGTTCAAATCGCCAAAGTAAGTGGCGTGCCCAACGCACGTAGATACACACGCCGGCAACTGTTCCGCCTCCAGCCGATGCAAGCAAAAGTGACATTTGCGCGCGTTGCCGATCGGCGATTCTTTGCCGCGGCGCACGCGGCGTTGACCGTACTCGAACGTCGGAATCGTTTCGAGGACGCTGGCTTGGGCTCGGCTCGCCACTTTGCCTTCAGCCTGGGGCGCCGTCTCATAGTAACTGTGCCCAAAATCGGAATAGCGTGAGTTGTACGGACACGCCACGATACAATAACGGCAACCGATACAGAGATCATAATTCATCGCCACGATTCCATCGGCGCGTTTATACGTGGCATTGACCGGACACACCGGCACGCACGGAGGTTTATCGCACTGTAAGCACGGGCGGGGAATGAACCGCATTGTGACACTGGGAAAAGTGCCCAACTCTTCTTCCACCACCTGGCGATAGATGACGCCGGGCGGCAGTTTGTTCTCCACCGCACAGGCAATCGTACACGCATGACAGCCCACGCATTTGCGGAGGTCAATCGCCATCGCCCAGCGCCGCTCGCGCACCGGCTTTTTCAGCGCACGCACCAATTCGGCGTGCATTCGAACCAAAGGATCTTCGAGTTGCCCCAGCGGGGCATCCCGCACACTGAACGCAGTGCGTTCCGTCGTCGTCACCGTCATTTTGCCTCCATTGAAAATACATTTGTCCACGAAGGTCACGAAGGAACACGAAGAAAAAAACCTTCGTGAATCTTCGTGTCCTTGGTGGATATTTTCATCCGAACGCTAGTGAACGCGAGTTCATTGGGAATTCCATCGAAAAATGTGGGACAAATCTGAAATTTGTCCTACCCATTAGACAACAAAAAAGGGCTTGTGTCTATCCGCACAAGCCCTCATTGTTTGTCAGGACAAGCCCAACATTTCTTGTCAGGTGTTTTCCTGACGCGGCGTCTCGTCATCCAACAAGCCCTTTTGGAGCGCGTAACGCACCAACTCGGCACGCGTTTCCAGGTGCAATTTCTCCATCACGCGCGCTTTGTACGTCTCGACCGTTTTGACGCTCAGATGCAACCGCTCGGCGATTTGTTGCCGCGTATAACCAGCCGCGATCAGGCGCAACACCTGAAGTTCGCGCTCGCTCAAGGGCGACGATTCTTTTCGCGCGCTGGTCTCTTTTTGCTCGTGGCGTGTGATAATGTCCTCCAGCAACGGTTTGGTCATCGCTGGATGAATGTAGATTTCGCCGCGCTGCACTGCGCGAATCGCCGCGAGGAGTTCCACATCGGCGGCGCGTTTCAACACGTACCCTGCCGCGCCGGCTTGAAGCACCGAGCGCAAGAACGCCGGGTCATCGTGCATCGTCAACACCAGCACGCGCGTACCCAGTTGCGCCTGCACAATTGCACGGGTGGCTTCCAAGCCGCTCATACCCGACATCCCCAAATCCATCAGCACGATATCGGGCACAAGTTGCCTCGCCAGAGACACCGCCGCCGCGCCATCCGCCGCCTCGCCAATCACCTGCATATCCTCTTGCGAATTCAAAAGCATGGTCAGACCCGCGCGCAGAACCGCGTGGTCATCGGCGATCAGAATTCGAATTCTGGACACACACCCTCCTCGCCAGCAAGGCACATTTCACACGCGCCCTACCCTTCTGGCATCGGTATTTCCACGAACACGGTCGTCCCCTCACCCGGCGCAGATTCAATAGTAAGTCGTCCACCCAACAACGCGACGCGCTCGTGCATCCCCAACAAACCCAATGAGCGTTCGGGTCGTTGCGCGAGCGCGTTCATATCCAAGCCCTTGCCATCATCTTCGACAATCGCCACGATCGAAGCGCCGCGACGTTCGATGAGGATGCTGACCGAGCGTGCCTGCGCGTGGCGCACCACATTCGTCATCGCTTCTTGCACGATGCGATACAGCGCGATCTCGGTTTGCGCCGGCAGACGTTGCCCATCGAGGTTGACGCTCTGAAAATCCACCTTGAGGGGAAACCGCCGCGCATAATCTTGCACATAGCGCTCGAGTGCCACGACCAAGCCCAGTTCGTCCAGCGGCGCGGGGCGCAACTCGCGCGCCAGCGCGCGGACATTGTCCAGCGTTTGGCCCGTCTGCTTTTTGAGATCGTCCAGATGCGCTCGCGTCTCGTGCGCGGGGAGATTCTCCAACACCGTCAACCCCAGCAGCAGATACGTCAATTGTTGACCCAGTTGGTCGTGCAGTTCGCGCGCGATGCGCCGGCGTTCGTCCTCTTGCGCATTCAGCAATTTACGCAGCAACTCACTGCGCGCGCGTTCAGTTTGTTGCACAGCATGTTGTGCCTGCGCCAACTCGGCGACCATTCGATTGAACGCTTCCCCCAGCGCGCCGATTTCGTCGCGCGCCCACACCGGCGCGCGCACCGTCAGATCGCCTCGCGCGACCGCGCGCGTCGCTTGCACCATCTCCCCCAACGGGCGCGTGATGACGCGCGTCAATGCATACGCGCCAACGATCCCCAGCAACGAAACAAAGAGCGTGATGCCTAACACGCCCAGCGTCACACGCCACACGGTTTCCTGCAGATAGCGTTCCGTGATGCCGACCCGCACCGTGCCGATCTGTCCACCCACGACAGGCGCGGCAAAGTCCCACAGCAATCCTTCTTCGCTTTGCAAAATTTCGAGATGGACGGTATCGCCCGCCGTGACTTGATTCGCGCCCAGGAGACTCGTTGGAAAATGTTGACCGAATGACGAGGCAATCACCTGACCGTACTGATCCACCACAAAGACATAGCGCACATCGCGATTGTGGTCTATCACTTGACGCAACAATTCGTGCAACGCGAACAAGTTGTGCGTCAGAATCAGGTCTGCACTCTGCGAGGCAAGATGACGCGCCAACTCGCGTCCCTGTTCTTGCATCTTTTGGGTCAGCGTCTCGGTAAAGATGGCACGCATCAGCACGATGGCGCTCAGACCAAAGATCAGCACCATCGCCAGGAGGATGCCCATCATCTTGACCTGAACCGGCACCGCGCCTGCCAGCGCCCAGAAACGCTCCCGCGCCTGATGCCACCTTTCGCGAAGAGACCGCGTCCTCATTTGCGTTCCCTAAAATAAACCTGCCGAGCAAAATCGTACTGGCGATCCGATACCACGACAAATCGTTCGATCTGTAGCGCGCGCAAGAGCGCCTGTCCTTCCTTCTCCTGGTCAAGCCCCAAAAGAAGTTGACGCAGTTGTTCCTTGAGCGTGCTATTCAAACCGGGATGGACGACCACCGGCGGAATGCCCAACGGAGGGGATTGATGAATGATGCGCACACGGGAAGCCAGTTCAGCATCGCGCGCCGCCATCGCATCGAAAATCAAGCCATCTACCGCCGCACCATCCACCAGCGTTTGGGCAACGGCTTTGATCGCATTGTCGTGACTGTAGGTAAAAATGATCTGTCTAAAGAATCCTTCGGGAGTTTCGTTGAGTTGCTCGAGCAAGAAGAGCGGATACTGACGCCCCGTGAGGGACATTGGATCGGTAAACGCAAACGTCTTGCCGCGCAAATCGGACAATTGGTGCGCCGCACTCGTGCTGGGGACAATCAAGTAAGAATAGTAAATCGGCGCGCCGTTCACTTGTGGCGCGAGCAACAACTCCATCCCAAATTCACGCTGTCCCACCAGATAACCACCAGTGCAGACAAATGCCAGGTCCACCATCCCGGTGCGAATCAGATCGTTGACTTCGGCATAGGTCTTGCGCTGCACTAGTTCTACCGGCCGCTCCAGCCGCTGACCCAGATAGGTGATCAAATCGCGGTAACTGGACAAGGTCTCTTTGGGCGAGACAATGCCGGCGACCGCCACGCGCAACGGCATTTTGCCGGAAGGGTGAGAACCTGTCTTGATGATTTGCGTATTCTCAGAGAGCCGCACCTGTTTGTAAGGTGGCGCGCTCTCACAAGCCGTCAGTATTCCCAGGAGGACGAGAATACTCGAAACGAGTTGCCAAGTCTTCATCGCCGAACCTCCAATTACGACCGCCGACGGATGACCGCCGACCGCCGCTTGATTTTCCTTCGAAAAATACATTTGTCCACGAAGGTCACGAAGGAACACGAAGAAAAAATCTTCGTGTCTCTTCGTGTTCTTGGTGGATCTTTTCATCCGTCGTGGCGGGCGCACGTGCCCATGAACAACTCATTCGAAAATACGACCGCCGACGGACGACTGCCGATTAGGGATTGGAGATTGCCGAGTACCCATTACCGATTGCATACTCAAATCACAAATCGAAAATCGCAAATCGAAAATCGAAAATTCCCTCGTCCTTCGTCATTCGTCTTTCGTCATTCGTCATTCGTCCTTCGTCCGTCGCAACGCCGCCTGAACAATCTCGCCGATCTCTTTCATTCGCGCCTCCCACGAGTATCGCCGCGCAAGTTCGATGCGTGCTTGCGCGCGCGCCGGGTCTTCGGAGAGCGCGGCATCGAGCGCGGCAACGAATTCGTCCACATTGCGCGCGGGATAGAAATAATCACGAAACTCGGCAAGCGTCGGCTGATCGGTGGCGACGACCGGCTTGCCTGCGGCAAGGTACTCGAAGAACTTCATCGGCAGACTGCCGCGATTCGATTCGTTCAAACGATTCGGCAGCAAGCACACGTCGAACGCTTTGACATAGCGCGGCAATTCGGCGTACGATCGTTCACCCAGCAAGATGATGTTGGCTTGCGCGCGCAATTTCGATACATCGGTGGAAGGATCGCCGCGCCCGATGGGTCCAATCAGCACGAACGGCATATCGAATTTGCGCTGCGCGACCGCGCACAACAAATCGAAATCCATTTTGTACGCGGTGATGTTGCCGATGAACCCGGCAATCGGGTGCGGCAAATCTTTAATATCCTCGGGAATCGGCAACGACGGATCGCGCGCGAGCGCGAACAATTCTGCGTCCGCGACATTCGGCAGATAAAAGGTGTGCGGATTGAACGCGCGCTTGTCTTCGTACAGCGGACGCGATGACGTGAACACCAGGTCGGCGATTTTCAAGAGGCGCGCCTCGCGCTCGCGCACTTGCGCGGCGGGCACGTTGGGATTCGCGGCGTGTTCGTCAATGCAATGATAGATCACCAACTTTTCGTTGAACTTGCCGACCAGTCCAACGTGCGCGGGTAAGAAAATCCACAGAATCGGACGCGCGTCGCGCGACATCACCGCACGAATTTGTCGAACGAGGAGCGCGGTGTTCAATTCGCGCGCGCGCTCGCTGCCGTAGATGGGGATGACGAATGGCGAGACGACCATCAAGTTGTCGTTGATGCGGCGCGCGCCACCTACGATGCGTTTCAACCGTCGCCACACCTTGCCCAACTCGCGCGGCGCGGGCGTGCGTCCGCCAATCGTGTCCACAAAGATCACACGATTTTCTCTGGCGAGGCGCGTGGCGATATGATGGCAATTGACGCGCGTGCTCCAATCCCACTCCGCGTTCGCCAGAATCAAAATCGTTTCACCGCGCAAAGTTTTATCGTTCATTCGATCACTCTTGCGTAACGGGCGAATGAATTCGCAGCAACCAACACCCAAAGCCGCCCTGCGGCGGCTTGAATTCAGCCTGCGGAGGCAGGCGCGTCGGGGCGAATCATTATTCGCCCGTACCTGTTGCAGCGACTTTAGTCGCCCGCCACTCGTTGCAACACCGCTAACAATTCATCGGTTACTGCCGCCCAGGTGTGACGTTGAATCGTCTGCGCCGCGCGTTCGCCCATCGCGCGCATCGCGTCGGGATGCGCGAGCAAGCGACGCAGACCCTCCGCCAGCGCGTCCACCGTCGGCTCGACGAGCAGACCGTTGACACCATCCTGCATCAAATCAATCACTCCACCCGAACGCGTGGCAAGCACGGCTTTGTGCGCCGCCATCGCCTCGGCGACAACGATGCCAAACGGCTCCAGGCGCGATGATAACACAAAAAACTCGCAACCCCAAAACAGCGCGAGCGAAGTCGCGCGATCGCAAAAGCCCAAAAGGTGCACGCGCGCGCACAAATCGAGTTCGTCAATCAAGTGTTCGAGCGCGGCGCGTTCTTCACCATCGCCGGCGATGAGGAGGTGCACGCGCGGAAACTCATCGGCGATGCGCGCGAACGCGCGAATCAACAAATCAAATCCTTTTTTGTGAACGAGACGCCCCATCGCCAAGATGTACGGCGCGGGATGACGATACGGCTGCGGCGTGCGAAATTCGTCCGGGTCAAAGCCATCGCCAACGATGCCGATGAAGGCGCGCGGCGAGGCGTGCTTCAAGTACGGCGAGGCATCACGCTGAACGTACGACGAACAAAACAAAATCGCGTCCGCGCGCGCGAACAAGCGCGCGAGCATCCAGCGTTGCAAATGCGAGCGCAAGGGAATGCCTTGAATGTCGTTGCCGCGCGCGGAGACGACGAGTCGAAAGCGCAGAACGTGATGAAGCAGGAGAACGTAGAGCGCGTTGATGGTCAAGAAATGAACGTACACCACATCGGGCTTGAACGCGCGCAACACGCGCGCCATCCCAACGAGTGTTTGCAGCGCGCGCAGCGGCAACGACCACAGCGGTCGGCGTCCCCAGGGAAAGCGATACACCGGCACATCCTCCACGATCTCTTGCGTCGGCACATCGCGCGCGGGCAGTGAACTCTGAATGATGACCGCGTGTCCGCGCGCGCGCAAATTTCGTGCGAGGTGGCGCACCGCCGTCTGCACCCCGCCGATGGTGGGCGCGTAATCGCTGGCGATGAGGGCGATGCGAAGTGAATGTTCGATCTTCGATTTGGGATTCTGGAGTGGCGATTGAGAGTTCACGGCTTGATCCGAATGATTTCATCTAGCACAAATTGATCGCCCAAGAGGTTACTTATCGTATCCGTCACACTCAATCGCGCCAAACTCGGATACTCGTACAACCCCACCACCAGGCGATATTCACCCGCCACTAAATCACGCGGCAGTTCCAACGTATAGTCATCGCGAACAATCTCGCCTACATCCCAAATCGAAGTCGGATACGCCCCAGCGCGCGGTGGTGCATCGCGTTGCGCGCGCACATTGCCTTGAGCATCGAGCAGGTGCACAAAGACCGTGTAATCCTTATCGCTCTTTGCAATGCTCCGCCAATACAGCGTGAGGTTCAGCGTATCGCCTGCGCGCGACAATGTATAGCCCACAAGTTCAAACGCCTCACCGAATCTTGCACCAACGCGGCGTAGCGCGCCGAGTTCGGTGGGCGTCGGTGGCAACGGTGCAATCTTAAAGGGACCAATGAACACCTTGTCCGCTATCGGCTCTCTGAACCGATTGAGCACCGGTACGCGCCCAATGTCCTCTGCATCCACATCCAACTCGAGACGATAGAGACCGGGCACGGCATCCCCGGGAACGGGAACCGTCCACGCGCCGCGCGTAATTTCTTCGACCTTGACCAGTAATTGCCCAGACGATTGGGCGAGCTCACGATCCGCGCCATCGAGCAAGCGCGCGGTCAGTTGAAACACCTCGCGGCGCGGCTTGAGTCCGCGCCAGTGCAACATCACTTGCAGCATTTCGCCCGGCAAAACCGCAGCGGCTTGGTCATACCCCACAAGTTCCAGCCAGTTTTCATACCACCCCCAGCGCGCGCCAACGCGCTGGTTGGGCAAGCCGCTCACATTCGTACGATAAATGCGAATTTGATAGCCCCCATCGTCAAAACGTTTGACCTCTGGAAAGTGACCAAAGAACGCATCGTAACGCGCGACCACGTCACGATAGCGCGTCGGGTCTTCGTAGAAACGACCGTAGGTGCCATAACTCGCTACCAGATACTCGATGCCATTGCGGATGTACCATTCGGGCGAGCGTGTGATCATTCCCCCCACCACATCAACCACAAATCGTTCGCGATCAACGTACGGCGAATATGCCTCGATGGCAATGCGCGTCCCGCGCGGCAAGTTTTGTTCGATCCAGACGCGCGCAGTTTCGCGACCATCTACGGTCAAGAGGCGTTCGATAGAGGTGAGCGAGATGTATAGCGGCGACCAGACGATAAACATCGTCACAATAACAATAACAGCAAGCGGCATCGCATACCGCATCTCTCGTCTGGTAGTAAGGTACTCGTACACATTCACCAGGAGCATTGCCGCGCTCAGACTCAGGAAGGGCACAATCAGCATAATCGTCCGCTCATTGCGGGTGAACATCATACTGACAAAGGCAAAATACGCCACGGGAAAACTGAGTAGCGTCCAATACTTGGGTGAACGACCCTTGACCATCCACAGCGCGCCCAGCGCTCCCAAAAGTGCCACCCATCCTTCCACATGCCACAAGTAGGTCAGATACCAGCGCAATGCATCGCCTTCCTGCCCACTATGTCCTTCCACTGAATATGAAAAGACCTGCCAGCGCAATCCTTCCCAGAAATTCGGAAAATCGAAAACAGCAAATGGTGTAGCGATGAAAAATCCTAACGCCGTTGCAACAAACGCGAGAAGGAGTCTCTGCCACTCTGCCCAGCGCCAGCGCGAGAAATGAGCAACCAGCACTGCGATAAGAACCACACCCGCGTTGTACTTGCTCCCAAAAGCCAGACCTGCTCCCAGTCCCGCGCCGACATAGTTTTGCCAATGCGGCTCATCCACCAGTCGCAGCGCGAACAAGCCAGAAACGAGCAGAAAGAACATTGCCAGGACGTCGGGACCGATACGATGACTGGTATCGTTCACGGTCGGCGAGAGAGCAAAGAATAACGCCGCGAGAATCGCCACCGATGGATTGGGATGGAGACGCCGCCCCATCGCATAAACCACCAGAATCGCCAAGGTGCTAAACAGCGCCGTCAGCCCGCGCGCGATTAGAAACATTTCGGGCAATGTGGTGTGCCCCACGCCAGTGGCAATAATTTCGGGCAAGGGTAAATCCGCCAGTGTCGTGAATACGCCGATACTACGTCCGAACAGGAAAAAAATTCCCTGTGCAAACGCATGCAGATAAAACATTGCCGACGGGTAATACCACCAGTGCGGATTCAAATCGCCCGAGCGCAACATCTGGAGCGTAATTGTCAGATAGGTTGGCTCGTCGGGTGCGTAGGTGTAGGGCAAACCAAAGTTAATGCCCCAGAAACGCAAGCCCGCTCCCAATGCCACAATGCCCACGAGAAGTAAATGTTTGAGTGTGTTCATAGTCTAAAGACGAAGGACGAACGACGAAAGACGAACGTCGAATGACGAAGGACGAAGGACAAATGTATCAGCGAACGGAAATCTCTCCGATTTTTGCTTCGCCCAGAACACGCGCACTTGATTCGCGCAAGGCAACGACAAGGTGATATTTTCCCGGTGGCGTATCGGATGGAATCTGGAGATCGTGCCAATCGAGGAGAACTTCGCCTGCCTCCCACTGTGTCGTTGGATACGTCCCAAGCGCTGGTCGGTCCGATTGTTCGATTACAAGATTACCGCTGGCATCGCGCACCTGCACCACCACCAGATAATCACCTTGCGGCTTGACGCGCGCGCGCCAGTACAAGCCAAGCGCCAAGGGCTGACCTGCCTGAAGTGTTGTCGGAAACGGCTTGAACCCTAAAAGACGCATCTCACCCATATCCACAAAGTACCGCTGTTCGATCCAGAGATCGCTCGCGGTGAACGATTGTTTGTTCTTACTGACTGGTAGCAACGCGATTTCGATTTCGGTGCCCAAGTTGTGTCCCAGAGCATCGTGCGCTTCGAGCGGCTCTTCGTTCCGATGCGCATACATCGCCAGCGTCAAGGTGTAATCACCCGAAGGCATCGTCGGTGGCAAACGGAGGAGCACATCATCGTAATTGATCTGACCGGGCTTCCACTGATTCGTCGGACGAATGCCTCGACAGGGTTCGTGTGTCGCTTGAACCCAGAGATGTCCCGCACGATCGTACAAACTGTACTCCAGCGTGTAACGTCGAGTGAGTGGCTGAGAGACTTGCCAGCCGGTCAAGATATGCACCGCCTCGCCACCGATTATGGTACGCGTCACAGGAACGTTATAACCGATGAACACTAATCGGTCATCGAACTGAACGTTGGTTGCAGTATCTTGTTTTAAGGCAGGCAGTCGTTGGCGTAACACATAGCCATCGTTTTCAACCACTGTGGTAAACCAGGGGGATTGAAATAACGCTTGCCATCCCGGCTCGCGATAGGTGTACCAGGGGCGCCGGGTATCGGCAAAGATATAGTCCACACCACTCAAACAAGGATAGATCGTATCGAGATAGAGATAACGACGCTGCGCCACGTGCGATGCCAACTCGGATTGAACGACGACAGACGCATCGTTGGGAATCATTCTGGCAATTTGCACTCCGATTTGATCGTGCGGCGATGGAATGAAAATGTAGGGTGCGAAATTGCGTGATAGGGGACCGGGGGCGTACAGAAAATACGCGGCGGCACTCGTCATCAACACCCAGCCACCGATAGCAATCCGCACGCTTTTAAGGTACGTCTGCGAGCAGGTCAGCCTATTCGCCAGTTTGAGCAGACGTTCCATCCCCACGACTATCGCAATCGCAAGAAATACATACACCGGCGCGTAATGTTCGGAACCGAAAATATACTGGCCGCGTCGTTCACTCAACAAGGTATAACCGAGGGTCGGCAATGCCAGCGCCAAATTCTCCAACCCTGCCAGAGCGATGATTCCCTGAGGCAAGAACATCCTCGTCAATATCTCTGTTTTTTCGGTGGTAAAAACATGCGCAAGCACAAAAGCGGGTTGTGTCACCAGGGTCGTCACAATTTCGGGCAAACTCGTTCCCAGGTACTCGTACAGCCCCGAGCCAGAATATTGACCACTGCCAAAGTAGTAATAAGTGCCACCGCCACGAAAATACGGAATGACGACCTGAATCAGCATCGCCGTCCACGCTATTCCAAATAGAGTCACGACACTTCCAAGCCGATAACGCCGTTGAATGAAGAAAATGTAGATGCCCAATCCTGCGACAATGAGTCCGACCTCTTCCTTGCACATCAACGCCAGCATCAAACAAGCCAGAAACGGTTTGTACCGTTGCGCCAGCAAAAACCACATCGCCAGCATCAAAAAAGGAATCGTCAGCACGATTTCTTTGAAAATGTTCAAGCCGATGGACTGCAAACCGGGCATCATCCAGAATGCCAGGACAGCGATCAATGCCAGGGGGCGTCCCAGGCGACGACGCGCCAGCCAGTAAAGCGGCACCGCCGCGCTGCCGATTGCCACGACCGGCGTCAACACCAGAATCCGCGAATCATGCAAGAGCGCGTACAGAGGTACAAAGGCAAAGAGTATGGGAGAAAAGCGCTGGGCGAGGAGAGTAGGCGCATCCGAAATAATCGTGTTTTCCAATAGGCGACCATGCAACGTATTCCAGATGACCTGATCAAAGAGGGCGAAATCGGTACCGTATAAACTAAACGCGTTGAACTTGCCGAGAGCAAGCACCGCGTGGCTGATGACCAGAGCAAGTTGGAGGGCAATGAATATCAGGTCAAGAAAACTATGCTTCACTTGCTTAACAGCACCCACTCTATCACCTCACAATCAAAAATCGCTTGCCAAATAGTTACGGAGTAATTCGAATGATTTCATCCAACACAAATTGATCGCCCAAGAGGTTACCTATCGTATCCGTCACACTCAACCGTGCCAAACTGGGATACTCGTACAAACCCACCACCAGGCGATATTCACCCGCCACCAGATCACGCGGCAATTCCAACACGTACTCATCGCGAACGATTTCCCCCACATCCCAAATTGAAGTTGGATACGTACCAGCGCGCGGTGGCGCATCGCGTTGCGCGCGCACATTGCCTTGAGCATCGAGCAGGTGAACAAAGATCGTATACTCCTTGTCGCTCTTAGCAATGCTCCGCCAATACAGCGTGATATTCAGCGTATCGCCCGCGCGCGTCGTGCGACTATCGAGCGCGTATGCGATCAATTCGATTTGATCGTTCCAGCGCACGTTTGTCTTATGGGCGGCTTGCAATTCTGCAGCGGAAGGTGCCGGTACGCCTACCTTGAACATACCGAGTGAAACCGCTGGAATCAGTTCACCCGCCCAAGTACGCGCCGGTAGCGTGTAAGCAAAACGCGTTTGGGTTACCTCTACTTGCAGAGTGTACATCCCTGGTTCGACATTTGCCGAAATTGGAACTGTCCACTCGGTTGAAAAGATACCTTCAGGCCAAGCCCAACCGGAGTACTTGTGCTGGAAGAGGTCACCACGTACCGTTGTAACTTGATTATCCCGATTGAGCAAGTGCAAGGAGAGTTCAAGTGGCTCGTTTGCCGGCTTGAGCGCGCGCCAGAACAGACGCACGTGTAGCGATTCGCCCGGTTGTACACGCGACGTCGTTGGGTCATAGCCAACGAGTTCGATCAATTCGCCATAATCGCCAAAACGCGCAGCGATACGATGGCTGGGTAAGCTAGTCGCTTGAATTTTGAAGACGCGAATCTCTGGACCATTACCGCTGAATCGGCGCACTTCACTCAGACGGGTAAAAAAATCACTGTATCGCTGAACTGCCTCACCGTAACGCTCTGGATTCTTGAAGAATCGCCCATAGTTTCCTTCACTCAATACAAGATACTCAAATCCATTCTGGACGTACCATTCAAGCGAATACTTGATACTTGCATCTCCCATTACGATAAAACGCGCCGAGTCAACATACGGTGAATATGGTTCGACAAAAACGCGCGTGCCGGGTGGTAAATTACCATCCAGCCACATACGTGCCTCTTCGCGCGTATCTGGTTGCAAAATCGAAATGTTGTGTTCCACCGCCGCGCGTGCTGATGGCAACGCGTACAACATCGCCACAGAGACAAGCACAACTGCTTTGATAAAACGTATGGAAATGTTCTCGTAAAGCCTGACAATAAAGCGTGCTGCCAAAATAATGACGAATGCTACCACCGGCAGAATGGTTGACTCGAAGCGAACAATGTACAAGTTGATAAAGCCAAAATACACCACCGGAAAAGTGAGCAGGACGATTCCCCTGACCTCGCGCCGCGCAACAATCCAGACTGATTCAAGCAATGCAACTGGCAATAGCCATCCGATTGTCGTCCACAGAAACTCAAGATACCAGCGCAACGTGTCTCCTTCACCGCCAGCATGCCCGCCAGCATAATGTGCCGCGTTCCCCAGAATACCGACTTGCCAAAAGCGCGTCCAATCCAAAAGCGCGTACGGCGTCGTCGCAAAAAACGCGAGCAGACTCGCAAGTGCGGCAAGATAAATTTCCTTTCGCACAAACCCGCACACGCCCAATCGTGCAAAATGCGCAATGGCAATGGGCAGGACGATGAGCGCGGCGTTATACTTGCTGGAGATTGCCAAGCCCGCGCAGATGCCGGCGAGAATATAGTTGCGCAGACGTGGGTCATCTGCAATTCGCACGGCAAACCAGAGCGAAAAGAGCGCGAATGTAACAAGGAATGTATCTGGACGGATATACTGGCTGTGCCGAATGTTGACCGTTTCGACCGCAAACCATAGCGCACCAAGCCATCCAGCAATCCGGCTGCCGGACACCTCACGGCAAACCAGATACACGGCCACAACGCCAAGCGTGCCAAAAACCGCAGTGAGCCCGCGTCCAAGCAAAAATTCTTCCAGCAAGAGCACCTTGCCTACCGCAATCGTCTGGATGTCCGGCACAGGTAAATCTGTTGGTATGGCAAACCAGCCCATCATCTTGCCAAAAAGAAAGTACGCCAGGTAGACCAGCGCGTTCAGATAAAATATCAGCGAGGGCCAATCGAAGAAATTCGGATCAAGATTACCCGTATGTAGCATTCGCAAGGCTATTGTAACTGGCACACCTTCGTCGGGGTGATACATATACGGCAAGCCAAAACCAACTCCCCATAGACGCAACCCTAAACCTAGCACTACAATTGCAATTAGTATCCAGTTCATTTGGACAAAGTGAATCAATGGAGTTCGCATATCGCCACCAAATTGATACACTCGCGCAACCCATCCGCCGAAATCCGAAAATCATCCACGCTAAACCGCGTCGCGTCGAACGCGACTGCGTGCGCCGCCTCGCCGCGCGGCGCGCGCCGCGCTTTGAGCCACTCGTACACTGCGCGCGGGAGGAACAGTTGCGCCAGCATCTTTGGGTATGCGGCGAATGGATTTTGCTTCACGCGCTGCTTTTCGATTTCCAGAATCGGCGGTGTTGCCGTGATGCCTAACACCTGCGCGCGCGGGAAAACGGCGCGCACCGCGCGCGCCAAGCCACGCGCATCGTACTCGCGCAGATGAAAGCGATTCCACGGCTTTTGGAACGGCAACAAGCGCAACACGCGATTCGGCGTCGAGAGGAGGACAACGCCGCGCGTCGCGCTCACGCGCGCGATTTCCTCCAAATATCGCCGCACATTCGGAATATGCTCGATGACCTCGAACGACACGACGGTCGCGAAACTTGCGGCGCGGAACGGTAGGGCTTGAGCATCACACACCACGAACGCAAGATTCGCGCGCGTGTACTTTTGCCGCGCGTGCAACACCACCTCCACATCACGATCCGCCGCCACAACGAAATGCGCGGTGTGCGCGAGCGCGTCGCTACCGTACCCCTCGCCGCATCCCAGATCCAGCACACATTTCTGCGCCGCATACCGCGCGGCAAATCGGTAAAGCGCGAGATGCTTTAAATACACCAGATAATCTTCGAGCGATTGCGTGGACTGTGGCAAGGCACGTTCGCGGGTGTTTTGCAACGTCATTGCGTTTCCTCACACAATACCGCACGCGCGATGACACGTCCGCGCCATTTGTCGAGAATGTAAAACGTCAAGACTACACCAAACAGAACATACGACAGCACAATCATCTGCACCGAACCATACGCGCCAACGAGCGCGCGCACATCAGGCAAGCCATAACGCGTGAATCCTGTGCGCGTCGAAAACGCGTACACCGCCGCGACCCACGCGCTCGCACTCCAAACGATGATTTGCCGCGCGACGCTCGACCAATCCACAATGAGCAAGAAATGCAAGACGATAATCGAAAGATGCACCGGGTCCATATCCGGCGTCCACAGGATTCCCGCCATCACCGATAGAGCGATCGTTTCGAAAATGTCAATCCGCTTGAACCAAAAGAGCGCGTAAATTGCCAGCAGTGAAACGACCAGCAGAATCATCAGCGCGTTCTTGTCGAACCAACCGAGCGCGTTCAACAACACCGCCGGCGCGGTATGCATCGGAGTTGCGGTGCGCCCCGCGCGAAATTGGTACACGTAGAGCCAATCGGGAAACCAAGGCAAATGGGTAAGCACGACGATACCACCAAAGAGCGCGCCATACTTGAGCCAATCGCGCCAATCACGCGAGACAAAGAGCAAGAGTGGCACGATGTAGAACACGCTGAGCCATTTGAACGACGCGAGCAATGCAGCGGTAGTAATCAGTAGGCAGTTCGCCGTAGGCAGTAGGCGGTCCCAACTTCCTGCCTCCTGCCTCCCGCCTCCCGCCTCCTGCCTCCCGCCTCCCGCCTCCTGCCTCCCGCCTCCCGCCTCCTGCCTCCTGCCACCCGATAATTCGCGACCTTTCGCGTCCTTTCGCGCATTTTCGCGACCTTTCGCGTCCTTTCGCGCATTTTCGCGACCTTTCGCGTCCTTTCGCGCATTTTCGCGACC
>Ga0308410_1000537_pt1 | contig 20501 bp, 12 predicted proteins | sample HotsprOSTMatCore_FD_203467 | JGI IMG/M metagenome (GOLD analysis project Ga0308410, IMG submission 203467) | Hot spring phototrophic mat microbial communities from Octopus Spring, Yellowstone National Park, Wyoming, United States -... | ecosystem: Environmental > Aquatic > Thermal springs > Hot...
CCGAGAGACCCCTGTCTCCTCATCTACGTGGAAATATCGGTTGGCGAGGGGAGTCGAGAGGTGGAGTTCCCAGGGTGGACACAACTTGACCAGCCTGGCTCCGGTCCCCAGCTCCGGGATGCCAACGACCGATGGCTCGCGATGAAAAAATTCCCCGGTTTCGAAATCGAGGGAACACTTCCCCCAACCGTTATTCGGCCGGGACAGTCAATTACGGACGTCCTTGTATTTAGCCGGCCTGAACAGATCTCCGGGTTCTACGAGCTGACGTTACCGGCCCCTGCCGTCGGGGGCCACGGAGTAGTACGATTTCGGATCCCGAGCACGATGATTCAAGAAACTTCTGGCCCACCAACTTTGGCTGGCCGAGTGGAAAAGGAACTAGAAGCCGCCCCAGCCGGGGAATCCAGGGCCGAGGTGCCAGCCGACCGTGGCGTGCGTCCCGGCGAAGGATCCCCCTCAAAAGAACCTGTCCTTGAGGAAGATTCGGACCGACTGCCGATCCCGGGCGTCCATGAGTAGCCCAAACCGGCGGATACCGTTTTCTACTACCCTTTCGTCGGAGGAAGCTCTAAATAATTCCGTGAAAGCTCCACACAATCGCTCCGCACAACGATATGCACGCACACAACGAGAGAAACCGTCAATAAGTTGGGCCTCTGCGTTTCGGGTTCTAAATTATTCACCCTTTCCGTGAGATCGGAATGCCGGGGATGTATGTCAACGGAGTGCAACCGAAGAATTAAGGGGAAGTATGACTCCTGAGAAACACAGGAAACGGCTGGTCCGGCGTCCGAAGAGTAGGAACGCAGGGGAATTCCGCCTGCGGGAGTTGTCTTGGTAAACTAAAAGAGTAGCTCCAACGAGGAAGCGTTGTGCCTTGGTGCGGGCTGCCTACGGGGGATGGTCCGACAGGGTGTCCGCGGCCATAGTTCGATTCTGCGACCGACTACACTCCGGCCGATTCCTCGGATCAAAATACCCATTCGGGTCTTGCGAAGGGATAAAATCGACGGGATCGTTTACCGGCCTCGAGCAACCTCTTCTATCGAAATCGGGTGGAGGGGGAAAAGGTTAAAAGGCGTTTCAACTTGGCCACCTAGGGCGTATGATTCGGGGGAACCTTCTCAGGGGAGTTTCCCAGTCGGCCAACCCCTGCAGAAATCGGGGGAAAGTTTGTCCTGAATTCGGGGGAGAAACAGGTTTAATGCTGGGGGGATGAACCCTTTCTAGAATACGACGGGCGTCCAATCACGAGGGCGAGCAAACGCAGCAAATGTAACCTTTGGAGGATAGTCCGTCGGAGGGGGGTACGATTAACATCATGGCCTCAGTCCGGGTTCGATGTCCTAAATGTTTTTCCGAGTACACAGTCAATGAGGCCCATTTGGGCCGGACGGGGCATTGTACCAAGTGCGACACCCGATTTGTCCTTGTGGCCATTCCGGATGCCGTTACGCGGACTGTCTTCAGCGGCCTTCGCAAGCCCTCTCCCTCAGAATCTTTTTCCGAAGTCCCCGAACAGTGGAAAGTCGGGGATGTGATTTTGGATATTTACGAGGTTAAACCCCTTCGGCCAGATAAACCTTATGCCGAAGGGGGAATGGGAATCGTTTATCGGGTTTACCACCACGGATGGGGGATCGACTTGGCGGTTAAATGTCCAAAAGGCTCCGAGTTCCGTAGCGAGGAAGGCAAACGGAACTTTGAGCGGGAATGTGAAGCATGGATGCGATTAGGACTTCATCCCAATATCGTGACGTGTTATTACGTCCGTCGGATTGGGGGCATTCCGCGAGTGTTTGCGGAATTTGTAGAAGGGGGAACACTTTGGGATTGGATTCGCGACCGTCGGCTCTACCAGGGTAGCCGGCAAGAAAGTCTCCTCCGAATCTTGGACATCGCCATTCAGTTTGCTTGGGGGCTCCATCACGCTCACGAGCACGGGGTAATCCACCAGGATGTGAAACCCGAGAACGTACTCATGAAAGGGGACATTCCCAAAGTGACTGACTTTGGATTGGCCCGGGCGCGATGGGCGGCGTCGGCAGCTCCTTCTGACTCCACGAAAGCCAGCTTGGCGGTCAGTTGGGGAGGAATGACCCCTGCATACTGCTCCCCCGAGCAACTCCAAGCTGCCGTTCAAGCAGAATCCGGTCTTCCCTATGAACAGCGGGTGAAGCTCACTCGCGGTACCGATATTTGGTCCTGGGCCTTGACCGTGCTTACGATGTTCTATGGTCGGTGCCCGTGTCGCTTTGGGGGACATACTGCTGCCGAGGTTTTCGAAACTTTTTGCCGTCAGGATCCTCCAGAACGATTTCTCCCGAAAATGCCGAACTCTTTAATGGATCTTCTCCACCGCTGCTTCCGGCGAAATCCGGAGGAACGGCCGCGGGATATGGTGGAGATCTCCGACTGGCTGCGGGCAATTTGGCGGGAGATTACCGGCCAGCCCTATCCTCGGTATCAACCCACAGCTGCCGACCTGAAAGCTGATTCGCTCAATAACCGAGCGGCTTCCCTGCTGGACTTGGGGAATCAAAAAGAGGCCATGGAATTATGGACTCAGGCTTGGCGGCAACATCCTTGGCAGCCGCAGGTTACCTTCAACCAAGGTTTGCTGCAATGGCGGACTGGCCGAATCACCGATGTGGAACTTATCAATCAGCTGGAAGAGTTGTGCAAAACCCGCCCACAAACCGCGGAAGCATTTTATGCCTTGGGCTTAGCCCAACTGGAACGCTTAGAGGTCAAACAGGCTGTGGAGGCCCTCGATACAGCTGTACAGCTTGGAGGAGGACCAGAGGTCACACGGAGCCTGGAGCAGGCACGAGCCCTGCTGGCCGACATGCCCCGCTGTCTCCGCTCTTTCACTGGCCAACCCCCTCACGTTACGGAGGTTTACCTGGGTGCTCGGGGGGACCGGGTCCTTTCCGGACTAGACGCACGAACCATGCGGCTTTGGGAAACCGAGACCGGGCGAACCCTCACTACCCTCGAGCTCCCGACCGTACCCACTGCGGTAAGTACAAGTGCCGACGGGCGATGGCAGTTGCGGTACGCGCGCGACGGCAATTTCATCGTGCAACAGGCCGCCATGCCATCCACCGCGGAAGTATTCCGAAAAATCCAATGGGGACCGGGGGACCGAATACCCTCTCTGGATGGAAAACATACCTTTGTCACCACAGAGGAATGCACGATTGAACTGCGAACCACCGAAGGCGGGGAGTTGGTTCGGGTTTTCCGGGGACATACTGGCCCGGTCCGTTCCTTGGCCTTAAGCTCCGACGGAGCTTGGTTGCTGTCCGGCAGTAGCGATAAAACTCTCCGGTTATGGGAAGTGTCCACCGGCCGTTGCCTCCGGACGTTGAAAGGCCATACCGACCCCATCACAGGAGTTTACCTTAGCTCCGATGCTCGGTGGGCTCTTTCCTGTAGCACCGGTCGGACTCTTCGCCTTTGGCGGCTTGCCCCTCTAACCCAGCCAGACAAACGGTTCTTGGCTACTATCTTGCTTTGCCAGGTAACTTCTTCAGAGGAAGCAAGCCGGATCCAGTGTCAATTTGTGGAACTGGCCCTAAAGGCGAGGATGGCTCTGGCTAGTGAGCAATATGGGGTGGCGTTGGAACACACTCGGGCTGCTCGGCAGCTCCCAGGATACCGGCTAACTCGGGAGTTACTCGAGCTTTGGAATCGTATCGGGCGGAAATGTGTTCGCCGGGGCTTACAGGACGGATGGTGCCTGCAAATGTTCGAAGGCCATGCCGGCGAAGTCCGCTCGGTGGCCTTTGCTCCGGATGCCTCCCGGCTGGTATCGGCAGGAATGGACGGTACTTTACGCGTGTGGGCCCGCGAGGGAACTTCGGCGGAAGTTCAAATTATTCCCGCCCACAAGGACTGGATCTCCAAGGTGGCTTGGAGTCCAGGCGGAAGTTTCATCGCCTCCGCGGGGCATGATCGGTCTGTCCGCCTATGGAGTTCGGAGAGTCTCCGATGCTTAGCTACCTTGGAGGGGGTTAGCACCCCGATTAACGATGTGCTGTTCTCGACGGACGGAGGATTTATTTTCTCGGCGGGATGGGACCGGCTTATTCGCCAATGGGACCCCAAAAGCGGACGGTGCGTGCGGACCTTTTCCGGGCACGAGAAATACATCAATGCCTTGGATATCAGCTTGGACGGTCGTTGGTTGGTTTCTGCGGGCGAGGACGGTACCATCCGCTTGTGGGATGTACAAAGCGGCGAATGTCTCCGAGTTATTCCCGCCCATCAAGATTGGATCTACGATGTGGCGTTTGTGCCTTTAGGTCGACAAGTAATTTCCGCGGGCAAAGACTGGGTCCTCAAACTTTGGGACCTTGAGACCGGGGAATGCCTCCGCGAGCTTGTTGGCCACGAGGGTCCTGTCTTTTCCGTGGGGGTTACCGCGGATGGTCAGTTTGCCGTTTCGGCCGGGAGAGATCGGACCGTTCGTGTGTGGCATTTGGCCACTGGTAGCTGCCAGCGGGTCTTGGTGGGACATGTCGGAAGTGTATTTGCCGTGGCTATTAGTCCCGACGCCCGATGGCTCATCTCAGGCGGCGAAGACGAAACGGTCCGGCTATGGGAATTAGATTGGGATTACCATTTCCCCGGCTGGAGCGATTGGGACGAACGTGCCCAGCCCATTCTCCAAGCTTTCCTGGCTAAAGTTGCTCTGGGGGCTCGGACACCACGCTCGCAGCAGGGCACGGAAGGATGGGAAAAGGCTCACCTGCAACAACTCCTGGTGGAGCTGGAACATCGGGGTTTGGGTTGGCTTCAACCAAAGGCTGTGGAAACGCGACTGCGGGATTTGGCGGCAAGCCTCAGCCCCACATGAATGAAGGTTCCCTGAAGGACCTGGAAAGCATTTTGGCCATTACCGCCTGCAGCCCAGGAAGTGTTGAGGGTGGTTCTGCCCAACTCCGAGTCTGTGGTTAAACACTTGCTGCTATGAGAACGGCTTCCCAGGATTCGAAGTCTACTCCCAGATCGGAACCGGAGCCTCAATGCTTGGCTTTTGCCACCGCGGCAATCCCGCCACTAAGAGCTTTTCCCAAAGATCGAATAAGGTATTGCAATAATCGGGCAGGAAATTATTCCGGTAGATTTGTCCTCTACTGGATGACGGCCTTCCGCCGGTTAGGGTGGAACTTTGCTCTAGATCGGGCCGTTTCCTGGGCCGAGGCCACCGGCAAACCACTCCTTATTCTGGAGAGTTTCTCCCTAGCTTTCCCGTGGTCGAGCGAACGGCACTTCCGGTTTGCCCTTCAAGGGATGGAAGAGAAGCGGAAAGACCTCCAGGCCGGTCCGGCGGTCTACCTCCCTATCTTGGAGCAAGCCCCTGGAGAAATCGTGAGACTTTTGTGCCGGCAACCGGACCAGATTGTCTGCCTCATCACAGACGATTACCCCCTCCGGCCTTGGCAGCAGCAGATTCGGGAAATCGGGGAGAAGCTGCCGATCTGTGTGGAAGCCATCGACTCTTGCGGGTTAATCCCGCTGACCGCTTTTCCTAAGGTTTTCGCGAGGGCTTATGATTTCCGAAGTTGGTGGCATAAAAACTTCAAGAGGTTTATTTCCGTCCAGCCCGAGCCCGATAGTCTTCGCCGTTTGCCGCCGGTCCCTCCTCCCTCCTCTTCCTTGGTGGAACTTCTTAAGGCAGAGGCAATCCATCCCCAAGAATGGCTAACCAACCCTCACAAGTTCCTGGATTTGCCGTGGCAAAGAAAAGTCTTTCCTGTAGATCTGCCGGGGGGTACAGTTCCGGCTCGCCAGCGGTTGGCTGAATTTGTGGTAAAAAAATTGGAAACGTACGATCGTCATCGTAATCACCCGGATTTGGCAGGTACTAGTGGGCTCTCCCCTTACCTGAAATTTGGGTTTATCTCCGCACAGGAGATTTTTTGGCAGATCGCTCGGGCCGAGAATTGGTCTCTTGACCGCAACCTCCAGACTACTTCTTCAGAGCGGAGGTTTTTCGGGATGGGCCCGGGGGCTGAAGAATTTCTGGATCAGCTTTTCACGTGGCGGGAAATCGGCTTCAATTTTGCTGCTCTTTCCGATGGGTACGATCGATTCGAAAGCCTCCCCAACTGGGCGATCAAGACCTTGAAAGAACATGCAGATGATAAGCGTCTATACACTTACAGCTTGAGTGATCTGGAGCAAGCAGGCACACACGATCCGCTGTGGAATGCAGCTCAAACCGAGCTACTCGTCACCGGAACCATCCACAACTACTTGCGGATGTTATGGGGAAAGAAAATCCTTGAGTGGACATCCTCCCCCGAGGAAGCCGTTGCTTTCATGGTGGAACTCAACAACAAGTTCGCTCTGGATGCCGAAGATCCGAATTCTTATTCGGGTATTTTCTGGATTCTGGGTCGGTACGATCGTCCTTGGGGCCCCGAAAGACCCATCGTCGGGAAGGTCCGCTACATGAGTACGGAAGCAGCTCTCCGGAAACTGAAGCTTAAAGGCTACTTGAGCTGCTTCTCTCCCGAACGACTTAAAGGATGGCACCACACGCCCCGCAGGTAATTGTTCCTTCGTAAACTTATTCCTAGGACAGCGATCCGAGCGGATTCCCCTGCTTTTGGGCCTATTTGTACCTCAGGCACATATCCGGCACACTCTCAACACGGAACCGACCTACTTGAAGTTTGGAAGCTTCTCACTACACTCTAATGCTTTACTTGCCGCCACGGATGCAGCCGGCAACCGGCGATAAAACTCCTACTGGGGAGGTTCCCCGCTTTCCACTGAAGTGTAGCAGGTTTCAGAAGGGGGAGCCTTGTTGAAGCCGTCCCCTTTTCCCAGGCCACCCTGGAAGGTGTGGACCTGACCTCACGTTGCGAGATCGTGTATCACGGATAATTGGCTAAACTCAGGTTTCCTTCCGACGAGGCCACGCCCCTCACCCTCAGGGGCTCCTTTACCCCTTAGATATGAGCAAGCCGAGGGGGAATGGTTGGGGAGGGCTCAATTCCCCTGAGGTAGCAACTACCCGGGGGGAAGACTGGGGAAGCTGCCGGCAGAGCTAAGCGGGGCAGGCGCGGGGGCCCAAGGAGTAGCTCGGGAGCCGAGAGCATTTATCGCCGGGCAAAAATTTTGCCTGGAATCGCCCGGGCCCTTAACACCTGCCCCCTAGAAAAACGGAGAATGGGCGGAAAAAGCAGTAGCCCTATTCGGAGAGGGCAAGAACGAGGTTATTGGCTATGGAGTCCGCAGAAGAGGGGCCACGCTACCTTCCGGGAACAGCGACGACCTCCGGCTACTTGCCCAAGCAGGATCCGTCTACTGGGTACTCCGCGGTAGCAGGTGACGATTCCCCAATCCAGTGGATCCGAGGAAAATTTCTGCAATGTCCTGACCACGCGAGCTCCAAAAGACCTGGTCGAAATTTGGTGACAACTTCTGGGCAGGAATAGTCCCTCAGGGTTGTCCGGGGTGATGCTCCAGAGGAGATTATTTCACAGATTCCAGCAAATTGTTTGTGAGATTATAGAGGAGCTACTCCGAGATTGCCTCTCGAACCAAAACAGTCAGACTTTGGAAGCAAGCCAAGAAAGACGAAAGGAAGCCGATCAGCTTACAGAAGGAGTACGAAAAGCGTGACTACCGAGGTTATTCGTGAGGTTGCCGCAAGAACAATTCGTTCGCGACTCGATCCTATCTTTTATCCAAAAAGCCTTGCCGTAGTTGGTGCGACCGCCACCCCCGGAACTGTGCCCTATGACATTTTGGCCAATATTGTACAGTCGGGTTATCAAGGCCGCGTGTACGCAGTGGCCCCTGGAAAAAAATCCATTTGTGGGGTACCTGCTTACCGTTATGTGCTGGATCTTCCGGAAACGGTAGACCTGGCCGTCATCGTTTTCCCTGCAGAGGTGGTAGATCGAGCCTTGGAGCAGTGCGGACAAAGAGGGATCCGTGCGGCGATTGTGATCTCCGCGGGCTTTCGGGAGGTAGGTGCCGAGGGTCGCCAGCGGGAAGAACGATTGAAGGAACTTTGCCGACAATACGATATCAGCCTCATTGGTCCAAACTGTTTAGGTGTGATTAACACCGATCCCGTGGTCCGGCTTAACGCCTCCTTTGCCCGGGCGATGCCTCAACCCGGTCCACTGGCAATGTTAAGTCAATCCGGTGCCCTCTGCACAGCGATTCTCGACTATGCGAGACAACGATCCATCGGCTTTTCCAAGTTTGTAAGCTTCGGTAACAAAGCGGTAGTTTCCGAAATGGAGCTTCTGGAATATTTGGCGGAAGATCCGCAAACATCTGCCATTCTGATGTATTTGGAAGAGATTTCCGACGGGCGTCGGCTGTACGAAGTGGCCTCGCGGATCACCCGTGGTCCCCACCCCAAGCCGATGCTGGTAATTAAAAGTGCCAGGACCAGTCGAGGGGCGGCGGCGGCCAGCAGCCACACCGGGGCTTTGGCCACAGAAGATGCCATTTGCGATGCTGTGTTTGAGAGTGCGGGTATTCTTCGAGTAGATACCCTGGAAGAAATGTTCGATGCTGCCGTACTGTACACAAATCAGCCGTTACCTCGGGGACCGCGGGTGGGGATTGTCACCAACGCGGGGGGCCCTGGGGTACTGGCCACGGACGCTGCCGTCCGTCTCGGCTTAGAAGTGCCTCCATTAAGCCCCTCCACTCGCGAACGTCTTCGCCAGTCTTTGCCCCCCACGGCCAATATGAGTAATCCTGTGGATGTCATCGGGGATGCCCGGGCCGACCGCTATGAGGCAGCCATTCGGGCGGTCCTTGAGGACCCTGTGATCGACCAGCTGGTTGTCATCCTCACTCCCCAATCGATGACCGATATCATGGCCGTGGCCGAGACCGTCTGCTCAATCGCTCCTAGCTCCGTCAAACCGATCGTGGCAAGCTTTATGGGGGGCGTGGATGTGGCCCCGGCTATCACTCGGATGGAGCAAGCCGGCGTGCCCCATTATCGTCAACCAGAAGATGCCTTGCGGGCCATGGCCTGCATCCAGCACGTCCTCAAAATGCGCGCGATGCCCCTGGAAGACGGTCCCCAGCCCATTTCGGAGGAACATCGCCGCACCGTGCTTGCCAGTTTGGATAAGGCGGATCCAGGGCTTTTGCCCGAACCTCAAGCACTCGAAATCCTTCGGCTGTACGGCATTCAGGTTCCCGCTTACCAGCTGTGCCAAACAGCCGAGGAGGCCATACAGGCGGCCGAAGAGTTGGGATTTCCAGTGGTTTTGCGGCTTCACAGTCGTCGGGTCGTTCATAAAACAGAAATCGGCGGGGTGATTCTGGACGTCCGTACTTCAGAAGGGGTCCGCCAAGGGTTCGAAATTCTCAGACAGCGTTTGCGGGAGCATGTGCCGGATGCAGAATTCGAGGGGATTATCGTCCGCAAGATGATTCCCCCCGGATATGAGCTGATTATCGGCGGGAAACGAGATCCGTCCTTCGGACCAGTGATCATGGTGGGACTAGGGGGGATCTACGTAGAGCTTTGGCATGCCGTGGCTTTTGCGTTGGCTCCGGTGGCCCGAAGCCTGGCTCGGGAGCTTCTGACTCGGACTAACGCGGCGAAACTTCTTTCCGGACTCCGCGGGCAAAAACCCGGGGATGCGGAGGCCTTTATTGACGCCGTTTTGCGAGTAAGTTATCTTCTGGCCGATTGTTCGAGAATCGCTGAGCTCGACCTAAATCCTGTAATCATCGCCGAAGTTGGCAAAGGCTATGCCGTTGCCGACGCCCGGATTGTAATCCGGTGAACGGCCAAATCGGCACGGAGGAGCTCCGGGAAGACTATTCTGTACAAATGCAAACTTTTTAGGCTTTTTCGCGGTTGGCGAGGTCCGAGTTCGCCCGGATGGATGCCGAGCAAGTTCCCGAGCTGCAGCCGACATTTAATTAAGGTAAACGGCGGGCAACATGTAAAGGTAAATAACGGGCAACATGTATAGCGGTAAATAACGGCCAACATGTATAGCAAAGAGGGATAGCTCGACTAGAGGAGGCTTCGACACCGCGAGAGAGATCGGGGTATAACGCACAGTTCAACTTATGGAAAGACCGCTTTCAGGATTTTCCCTTATCTTCAGGAGATCAAATTCCTGGCATAAAGGAAGACATTGGTTTAAATATTCAACAGATTCCAAGAACCACTTGGGGAAGCAAATAGTGGTCTTCGAACACCGCGGGGACAATGGAGATTGAGACATGGAACGAAGTGAAATCGAACGTCGTGTGAAGCAGGTAGTTAGTCGAGTCCTGCGAATCGACGAAAGCGAGATCGAACCACAACACCATTTTGTGTTCGATTTGGGGGCCGACAGTGCCCAATCGGTTCAGCTAGTGGATGCCTTCGAGGAAGAATTTAAGATCGAAATGGACCGGGATGCCGCCTTGGCGGTCAAGACAGTAGGAGACGCGGTGGAATTTATCGCTGGATATGTGAATCGATAAAAATCGGTAGCCGGCCGCAAAAACCCCATCTTTGCCCGGGAAAAATTGTCTTCCGCTTACATGGGAGAAGACAACCTGCCAAGGGGAGGAGAAACCTTCCCACAACCCAAAAAGCCCAGGGTCGTAACCTTTGCGGCCGAAAGCTGCTAAAAGGCCGAAGGGAAGAGGCCGGGGGACATATTTCCCCTAACATCTGCAGCCAAACTACTCAGATAATTAGCTCCAAAACCCCCAAAAAAAGAAGCGAAAGACTCACCACTGCGTTGGCGTGGAAAAACGCCTGATTAACTCGGGTGAGGTCGTCCGGTCGGACAAGTCGGTGTTCTATCCAGAGCACACTACCAATCCCGAAAAGCCCCAAATAAAAAATCCAGTGAAAAAGAGGGTAAAAAAGGGGTAAAAGAGCTAACCAAAGCATCATAAGGGTATGACAGATTCGGGCCAGCTGCAGGGCTCGCCGGGTGCCCACCCAAGCCGGCACACTCTTTAGCCCCACCTGCCGGTCAAACGACTCATCTTGACACGCATAGATGATGTCGAAGCCTGCCACCCAAAAGAGCACAGCCAAACCGAGCAGAGCGGGGGCAGCTGTTATCTCCGGACGAAGAGCTACCCAGGCGGCAACCGGGGCAAGTCCCAAGGCACCGCCGAGCCAAAAATGTGACCAAACGGTAAATCTCTTGGTGTAGCTGTAACCCAAAAGATAGGCCAGTACAGGCACAGAAGCACCAAGGGGAATTGGATTCTCCGGCAAAAAGAGCAATGTGCTCAATACAAAGCCTATACAGCATAAAACTGTAAATCCGATCACACTTGACACCGAAATCAACCCACGAGGCAGATGCCGGGAAGCTGTCCGGGGATTTAAGGCATCCCAATACCGATCTACGAGACGATTAAAGGCCATCGCGGCACTTCGGGCAAACACCATGCATAGCAAAATCCCGGCATAATGCCGAAGGGGCGGCAACTTACCGCCCTCCTCGATAGTCAACCCCACCGCCATCGCTGCCGAAAGCACGGCAAACGGAAGTGCAAATACCGTATGGCTAAAGCGAATGAGTTCTAGCAACTGCCGAATGTGGTAAATAACGCCCAAGCCCTTCAGTCCCCTTGTCATTGATGCCTAGGTTAAGCCCGGTGGTAACCCAAAACTATTCCCCAACCTCCCTGCTAGTCCGATCCCACCGTTCAACAAGCCGAAGATATTCCCCAAAATGGTCGCAAATCCGGGCTACCAAAAAATCTACCAATTGGCCCACGGAGGCGGGACGATGATAAAAACCCGGCATCGCTGGCAGCACCGTAATTCCATGCCGAGCAGCAAGATACAGATTTCTTAGTTGAATCGGGGACAACGGAGTTTCACGAGGGACCACGATCAACCGCCGGCCTTCTTTCAGATGCACCTCTGCAGCTCGGCGGATGAGATTGTCCGACAATCCGTGGACAATAGCAGCCAAAGTGGCCAGGGAGCATGGACAAATGACCATCCCATCCGTCAGCACAGAACCGCTAGCCAGCGGGGCATCAAGGTCATCAAATCGCCAGTAGCGGATCCGCCCCGTTGTCCGAACTTCTGACGGACTCGGGCCCCCAGCTTCCACAGTACCTTCACCCCAGGGAGCTGGCATTTGAGGCGAAGAAAGCCATGGCCCAAGACTTGCCGGATCAAAATGGCTTAAGTCGAGATTGATCCCCAGCTCGTGCCGGATCACCTCCCGAGCCGCCGGACTGATCAAAAGTTCCATCGTTCTCCCCCGATGAACTAACACCTGCAGGAGCCGAAGGCCATAGATGACCCCGCTAGCCCCTGTGATCGCCAGTACAATAGGAGGTCGGCTCGGAAGCATTCCCTCTGTTGCCAAACTATCCTCTCCAACTCCACTCACCGAAACCATCGATCAGCAAAAGGCCCCCGGATGAAACGCGTGCTTGACCCAACCTCTACGATTTAAACCCGAGATAAAGTGTAGCAATTCCCCAAGAAAGGGGCAGAAACCTCAGCCGTTCTAAACCGACGGCCGCCATCCTTTGCAGGAATTTCTCCCCCTGGTCAAACTCGGCCACACTAGCTGGCAGATAGCCGTAGGCATTGAACCGGTTTCGCGAAAGCAAGTTCCCCACCCGAGGGAGTACCCGCTGGAAATACCACAGATAAATCCTCCGTATCAAGCCCGCCGAAGGAAGGGAAAATTCTAGCACGGCAACCTGGCCTCCAGGCCGGCATACCCGACTCATCTCTTGCAAAACCTCGGTCGGCCGGAAAACATTTCGGATCCCAAAGGCCACGCTCACCACTTGGAAGACATCGTCCCGGAACGGAAGAGCCCCGGCATCCGCAAGGACCCACCGCAACCATCGTTCCGCTTTCCAACGCTGTGTTTTTTTGGCTGCAAGCTGAAGCATGGGAAGGCAAAAATCAACTCCGACAGCCTCGATTGCCCTATTGCCGGCCTGCCAGTAGGCAAAGGCGAGGTCGCCGGTACCACAACAGACATCAAGCACCGGCCCCACAAGGGGGTGGGGAGCCAAACCAGCCGCTTTCCGACGCCAACGTCGGTCCACCCCAAGCGATAGCAGATGATTCAAGAAGTCATAGCAGGGGGCCACATCCGCAAACATTTGCCGGATCTTATCGGGGCGTTTTGTTAAAAGCTCGCACTCAGCCCCAGGTCCAGCCTCATCGGGGACTTTGGGTGAACCACCACGGCTTTCCAGACCTTCGTGAAACATCTCCATAACCGTGAAAATGATCACCTCAGGATTTGCCTGCCCATCATTAGTTGCCGTCTGGATTAGGCGGCAGGATTGTCCGCTACCTTTGAGCGGACGAATGACCTTAAATAAAACCGAATAAACCACGACTTTAAAGAAAACCGGATGGACCACAAGTAACAAAGATGACGGATTTACCAACCCAGCAAAGTATTTAATTGTTAGGAAAAATAGTGGCTATTCGGAAAAACAGTGGGCGTAAACCCGGCAGCTGTGTTGGGGTCCTCCTGCCAACTCCCCCATCCACCCGGTTTGCCGCTGCGGGACAGTTCCCAAGGGAACCCTGGCCCGAGCGGTCCAACGGCGGGTATTCCCAAGTGGCCAGCTACCGTCACTAGCTCCCAGCCCCAGCCTCGTTAACCCCACTCTCGGGATCGACTGAATCCCACTCTTGGGATCGACCGGGAGCAGGAACTTCGGGAAAGCTCCGTGCTTAGTTACCCACCGATTACCCAAGGGAAGATACCGCTGGCCCCCTTGGCGGAAAAACCACTTTTCCTGCCCAAAAGATGTCACATCTTCACAACTAGTAGTTCACACAAAATAGCTCACACTAATTGCACCCAACCTCGTCCACATTTTCTGACTAGTAGGACCCAACATCTCCAGGCGACCAAACTCAAAGGCTTCGGACGCCATCGACCTTGCAGTCCTGCCAGGATCAAGATCACCCAAAAGCCCGCCTTGGGGATCGGGAAGATTCTTAAATTCCCCATTTTTCCAAATCCCCTACATTAACAATTTCAAAAGAGTTCCATTACTAACGAAACGGGGCGAGAAGGTCCCATTACCGGCCAAAATTGCTTCCCACGGCTGCGACAGGGCACAACCCCCTGGGTTGCGCGCCAAGTAGGACAAGGGATTGCTCAAAGGCTCGAGCTCTCGGGGATTGAATTCCAGAATTCCTTTACGGATCCGTTAAAAACCTGCCTACCCACCGTAGGAAACCCGCCGATCGTCAGATCTTTAACGGAGGAACCCCCCGGCGGGGTGCCGAGCTAATTTCAGCCGTTTTCCTTGAGCCTCCTTGGCTTAAAGCTTGAGTGTCACTCCCAAATCACTGCATTTCTGCCAAATCACTGCATTTCTGGGGTTACCAACCCCGACTAATCCCATTGCAAAAGTGCACCTTTTCGCTCACTGAAAAGGCATGATTTTAACATCATTGCTTTACTGATCGTCGGTGTTTGCCCGGATGGTTCGACCTTTCAGTGTTAAACATCAGAAAAAGTGATCTAGCATTTTCGTCCAAAGTCTGGATATGAACTGCCCAATTATTGGGCCCAATGGCGAGCGGAGTCCATTCTGTGCCGGCTTTTTCCTGGCCTCGCTAACCCGGTTGGCTTTGAGCGAAGAGAAAATTTTGAAAGAGGCGGCGAAACCCCGATGGCCACGAAGATTTCGCCCCATGATCAAGAAAACTCCGTCCTACGGCAAAGCGAGGCGGAGACCTCGGAACCCCACGATCAACAAGAAGTGCCCCAAAATTCCACTGTATCGCAGAAAAATCACGAGCCAATCGCACGTGTTGGCTGGATGGCTACAGCGTTTATTCGCTGTATGGGTGCCCCTGTAAAAATTGCAAGGAGTATCTGGACCGGCATAAGACCGGCGGCAGTGCCACGGCTCCAATTCTCGGGATGGCCCCTCATCGCGGTCGGGGGGTTAGTTTCTCTGGCATTCATTTTCGGCGTTTGGTCCTTCTATCGGTTGGGCACATCTCGAACTTCCCCGCCTGGACCAAGCGGTGGCCCCACGGCCGAAAGTAACTCTGCCGGCGGAGGGAGCGACCAGGCAGGAGGTACATTGCCTTCCCCACAACGGGGGCCCACGTCCAAGGGTCACGGAGACTCCTCTTCCCCGGTTCCCCTACAAATGGCCTCCTGGCAACCCGCCGAGCCCTCCCAGACAGATGGAGCCAGAACCGATGACCCGGCGTTCCCTGGGGCCTCCAGTCCCCAGCAAACGTTGGCCTTGGGGCACTCCTCCAATCCCCTTCGGCAACCGGGAGATCCCTTAAGAAGTTGGGCAGGACCGCCGTCAAACCCCGTCTCAAACCAACCCTCGTTCTCCGGACCGACACCCCCAACGCCTGCGTTCGCAGGTTCCCCGCAACCAAGTAGCCCGTACGGTACGGGTCAGGTAACAACGGAACCGGTTCGGCCCTCTGAAATCTCCGGGGCTCCGTGGGCCGTTCGATCCAACGCTGGGCAATATTCTGGGGGTATTGAAGACCCTTTCACATCGCCAGGTTCCAGGGGAGGGCCGTCGCCTGGAGAGACCGAGGTGTCTGGCAGCGAGTTATCCCATCAGATTGGAAGCCCCGCGAGTAACCCTGCCCTCACCCCCGAGGAGGACCCGGCAAACCGGGCCCCGCAAGGCCTCGCTCCAATACCGCGGCCCCTACCCTCTGAGCCACCCCCCGGGACTAGTACCAGCCAATCACCAACCAGGGAATCCAACTTCTCCTCATGGGATCTGCCTCCAGGTTTATTCCCTGTCGAGCAACCACCGCCACTAGCAAGCAGCGAGAATTCCCCGGCAGGGAGTACCCCCTTCTCCCGTGGCACGGCACTATCCGAAGGCACGACAGCCCCCCAGCCGTCTGGCAACCTGGGGGGTTCTGGCCGCAGAGTCGAGAACCTTGAAGCTCCCCCACCGACTCTAGCCTTGGGGAGCGAGCCAAACGTCTTCCCCAGCGATTCCCGCCGGGAGCACTCACCGGAGGCCCATCCCGGGGAAAGGAACAGTCTTAGCGGGAGCGTTCGGCCCGGCAGTCCCGCCGCATCTCAAATGGGAGGCTTAGGCCGATCTCCCACCTCCGTCGGCCTCCCAAGTGCCGAAGCTGCCGCCTCCCAACCCTCCGGACAAGGTCCCGCCTCGCCACCTGGCCAACAATTTCCCGCAGATCCAGAAGAAGGGCAACATCCCGGCCCATCAGCGACCGCTAGCCCGCCGAATCGCCCCGAGTCCGCTTCACTCGACGGCACAGGGCTTCCCGGAGATTCCCGGCTTCATGGCCCCCAATCTCCGCGACTAAACGTTGAGAAGATCGCTCCCGAAGAACTCTTGGTGGGCAAATCGGCAGTGGTATACATCAGGGTAACCAATTCCGGGGACTTGCCAGCCCATAGGCTGGAAATCCGAGACTCGGTGCCGCGGGGTACAAGGTTGATCGCCACCCGGCCGCAGGCCTCTGTAATGCCTGATGGTCGGCTTGTGTGGCGAATCGGTACCTTGCCCCCGGGCCAGGAGGTTTCCGTGGAAATGGAAATCCTTCCCCTACAGGAAGGCGACGTGGGAAGTGTCGCAGAAATCTCATTTGCCGCCGAGGCCGGGGCACGATCTCGAGTGACCAAGCCCGAACTTGAGCTCCGGGTGCTTGCCCCGGAGAGTGTCCTCATCGGATCTCCGGCCAACCTGACCCTCCGTATAAGTAACCCGGGAAGCGGTCCCGCAAGTCAGATCGTAGTGGAGGCTTACCTCCCCCGGGGTCTCAGCCATCCGGCTGGTTCCGCCATCATGTATGAAGTCGGGCCCTTGGCCGCCGGCGAATCTCGAGAACTTACCCTCTCTCTGCAAACCCAGGAAGCCGGCAAACATCTTTGTCGATTGGTCGCCCACGGGGAACCGAATCTGAGGGTGGCCACCGAAGTGCCCCTCGAGGTGACCTCTCCCCAGCTGGAACTTGTGATATCGGGGAGCCGGCGACGATTTTTGGACCGCCAGGGGATTTTCGAGCTGGCCGTCACCAACCGCGGAACAGCCCCCGCCCGGGATGTCCGCCTGACGGTAACCGTGCCTCCAGGTGTGGAATTTGTTTCCGCCAACAACGAAGGAATGTTCGACGGTGCCACACGCCGGCTCCGCTGGCAATTGGAAGAACTTCCCCAAGGCGAAACAGGAACTGTTCGCTTCGTACTGCTGCCTCGGCAGGCTGGCAAATTTCAGTTAGAAGCACTCGCGGAGGCGGAGAAATGTACACCCGCACAAAGCTCGCTGGCTATCGAGGTGGAAGGAATTGCTGCCCTCCAATTTGACGTCCGCGACCTTACCGACCCTGTGGCTCTGGGAGGGGAAACTATCTATGAGATCCGCCTCGCCAATCAAGGGTCCAAGGAAGCCAAAGGAGTTCGGGTCACTGTCACGACCCCTCCTGGGCTCCGGCCAACCCAAGCAGAAGGACCCGTCCGCTACATGACAGAAGCCGGCCGGATTGCCTTCGATCCCCTCTCAGATCTCCCGCCGAAAGCAGAGGTCGTCTTCCGCATACAAGCCCAAGCCCTCAGACCGGGCGACCAACGAATCCGGGTGGAAGTCACCAGCGAAGAACTCCGAACGCCGATCGTCAAGGAAGAAAGTACCAATGTTTTCGCCGAAGATTAATTCCCCAAAAATTACCAACCCTGGCAAACACATGACTCAGCCTACTAAGTAAGCCACCCCTGCCTCGCTCAAACGTGAACGGATGCACCAGTGTCGCCGAACCTCCCACAGAAATTTTCCCGAGGAGAAAAGTTGCTAATGATTTGGAAGCCCCCTATATCCATTCCGCATAGAGCTTGGCCGTGGCACTTCCGCGGGTGTGTGGCGATCGTTATAGCCTGCTTCGGCACGAGTCTTGGGCTGGCTCAAGCACGGCTGACAACCGGAAGCTCCAACCCCAGCCTCGGGAGTGGAGCCGGAGGGACCTGGACACAGGTGCAAAACCCATCACTATCAAGCCCGGCACAACAAATTCCCAGGGCTCAAGCAGCGACGAACCATGGCCCCGGAAGCCATTCTTCCCCGCCCCTCACATCGGCAAGCTTCGTCAGCTCCTCCCCCCCGATGCTTGGGGCACCCTTTACGCTCACGCCTGAGGAAGAAGCTACCTTATTGCGAGTGCTCCAACGATGGGAGGAAGCAACCTCTCGCGTAAAAAACCTCGAGTGTCGCTTTACAAGGTTTCAGTACGACCCCGTGTTCGGCTCTGGCACTACGCCCGTCGCCGTGGACCAGGGAGAGATCAAATATGTAGCTCCGAACAAGGGCTTATTCCGGGTTTTTCAGCCCCAAAATGTCGCCGAGCCCCGTGCCGAACAATGGATCTGCGACGGAAAAGCCATCTATGAGTTCGACTATGCCAATCGTCAGCTCATCGAATATCCCCTTCCACCGGAGGCTCAAAATCGGCCGGTAAGCGAAGGCCCACTCCCGTTCGTGTTCGGAGCAAAAGCGGCAGAGCTCCGGGACCGGTATTATCTCCGCGTGGTCACTCCCTCCCACGCTCGCGGCCAGGTGTGGCTTGAGGCCTGGCCCAAATGGCAGAACGATGCAACCAATTTCCAGCGGGCCACGATGATCATTCTTTGGGAAGATATGACACCGTTCGCTCTGGAGTTGATCGAACCCAACGGTAAAAACCGCACAGTTTTCCGCTTCCAAGAGGTCAAGATTAATGCCCGAAATATACTCGATCCTCTTGGGCTTTTCGAAGAAAGTTGGCTTCGGCCGCGGACTCCCCCCGGCTGGACGCGGGTTGTGCGGGAACTCTCAGCAACCCAGGCCGCCCAAAGACCCTGAATTAGCCGAGGGCCAGAAACAACAAGGCCCCAGCCCCAAAAATTCAAAACCAGCTCCCACACCCAGAAACCTCAACCCGGCCTGGCCAGCCAATCGCCACCACCCCCAGAAACCGCGATGCCCGTTCAGCCCCAAGCATTCCCACCGCCCTTAATTTGGGACTAGCTCCATATCCGTCATACACCTAAACAAGAATGATGAATCATATACCTCAACAAAAATCATGAACCGGCCTCCCAGGAGAAACCTCCACAGCCGTACCGGACCTATCCCTCGATCCGCTAGCTATTCGGAACCCACCCAATACCCCCTGCCCACTTTTTGGGCCCAACTTTCACCCGGCCCTACCGGATTACCACGAGAAACGAATGTCGACAATTGATAGCTGGGATCGGCAAAGCAGGCCCTCGTAAACCGCTGCACCGAGTAAATTCGGGGAATTGGCAAGAAAACTTAGTTTTAACTTTTTCCGGATTGCTGCAGCTTTTGTGGTTTCGGCATGTGGTTTCGGTCCGGAGTCGAACCCCACGGAGCTTAGCTGAAGGGTCGATGGAACCAGGAGTCGTTCGTGAGTAATTCTAATCACGTTGTTGAGGGGAAAGGTGGGCACCAAAGGCGGAAACTCTAGACCTAATTCACGGGCCCCGATAACAGGATCGAAACTGTTAACCTATCGTGGCGTTTGGGGACCAGCTATTGGGGTGTGTGAAGATGGTCACCAGCCCGTTGGTTTGTGGAGATTGTTTAGTAATGATATGTGGAGATTGTTTAGTCATGATACAGAGTCAGTAAGAGCTCCAGTAGCTGGACTGGTCGCGACAACTTCCCGTTGGGAAGCAGATCAAGCACCGCGGGAACGGCGAACGATTCCTTACGGCTCCAAAGGATATTGCAGGCACGATGGGCAGGGTGTAGCTCATGGATAATCACACCATACTCACAGAAGAGTCCCCAGGGATTGAACAGTAACTTTTCGGGGTGGAATTGCTCGGGAACTCGTAACGATTTTCCGGCCTGAGGGCTCCAGAAAACCCGTTTTCGGCAGGTTGCCCTTGAGACCCACTCGGGAGTTGGAAAAAGCCGCTTCGACGACAAGAAACCTATGCTACCCGTGAATCGTCCTTTCCCATTTCGGAAAAAAACTTGCCAAGACCACGACATCTAGGCAAATAAGCGGCAAAATAGTCAATAAATTGGGGCTCAGCTGGTGTGCACCGAACAGTTGAGGTTTTTCATTTTTTTCCGCGGTTGCCGTGGCGGCAGAGTACGGCAATAGTTCTTTGAGGGAAAGTTTAAGGGAAAGTTTATCTTGTTCTTTGAGGGAAAGTTTATCTTTCCAACTGTTTCGAGAGGCAAACTATTACTCTGGCAAGGGGAGACACAGTCGGATGGAAGATTTTCAGAAAGATACTGCTCAGGATAAGAAGCCCACTGAGCATCGCCGCCCGCGAATCCCTGTGTTTCCCCCGCTCCTATGGGTGACGATTCTGCTCTTTGCTTTGGCAGTCACAGTTTGGGTGAGCGGGGGTTCCCCCGGTCGACTTCAGCTGACTTATGGTGCTTTCCGGGAGGAATTAGCAAAGGGCCGCGTCGCGGAAGCGGTGGTGCGGGGAACGAAGCTTTACGGCAAATTGTCGGTCCCGGGTTCGGGCGAGAAGCCCCGACCTTTT
>Ga0308410_1000539_pt1 | contig 20473 bp, 11 predicted proteins | sample HotsprOSTMatCore_FD_203467 | JGI IMG/M metagenome (GOLD analysis project Ga0308410, IMG submission 203467) | Hot spring phototrophic mat microbial communities from Octopus Spring, Yellowstone National Park, Wyoming, United States -... | ecosystem: Environmental > Aquatic > Thermal springs > Hot...
GCCGCGAGGGCATCACCCCGGCTCGGGTGACCCAGGTGATGTCGCTGCTCCGCTTGCCCCCCGAAATCCAGCAGCACATCCTGACCATGCCCGACGCGGTCCACCGGCCCGCGATCACCGAGCGGGCGCTCCGGCCTATTGCGCAGATTCCGCAAACCAACGATCAGCTTCGCGCCTTCCGGCAACTCCTCATGTTACCGGATCCAATCCGCCCGTCCGTGTGCGGAATTACGCGCTGAGGTTGTTGGCCTTTAAGAATGCCTCAACAGTGTTGAAGGCGTTCAAGAAGAGCGGGCTTCCCGAAAACGAGAGTGGGCTCACCGGGCCAATGGTCATAAATGAGTACTGTCGGCTCATGGTGTCGAACGCCGAGTGTGGGTCGCGGAAGAGCTGATAAAGGTCTAACGCGGTACCTGCGGATCCCACCAGCTGACGCAAGGACTGAAACTCCTGCCCGAGGCCAAGTCCGAAACCGAAAAAGAAGATGCGCAGTTGCTGGAGGATTTCGGGATGGAGGCTTGAGAGCGTCTGGCTGATGAAGAGCCAGCCAAGACCGTACTTTCGCGTGGTTCGAGCGGCGTCGATCAGCACCCCACGGACTCCACGGGAGGCCTCGTCTTCACGCGGAAGTTCGCGCGGCGCTAGGCGATGCGCCTCGTCGATCACCACGAGTGCGTTGAGGCTCTGGTTTTCCTTGTAAAAATGTTCCGCTGTCTGGGAAAGCCCATCCAATAACCGCTTGATGACCAAGGATTGTATCAACTCGTTCCAGAACAGACCGTGGGCCTGTTCTTTCGAAAGGTCAATGACCAAGATGGGCCGGTTCGGAGCCCCCGGATCAAGCAGCCATGCCAGAGCTTTGTTTATACTCTTCGCCCCCTGACGGTCCTCCCTGAACAGCTCCGCCACGGGACCCCAGTAGTGCCCGAAGAACTCGTCGGGATTCGCGTCCAGGAGCGCGTCGTTGAAGCGCGCGCGGGAGGCTTCGCTGCGGTAGAAGACACGCTGAACCTTCTCGTCCCGGAGAATCTCCCACACTCGGTCAAACGACGCTCTCAGGTGGAGATCCTTCAAAGTCACACCGGCTCTCTGAAGTTTGTCCGCCAGGATGCCGCAGGCCAGTTCTCGGTTCTCCCCCTTCGGGATGGTTAGAAGTTTAAAAAACTCAGACTCGAAGAGAATCTGTTGGAAGAGTTCCCAGCGGTCAAGGACGAGGTTCCGAACCGTCAGCACCACGGGCTGTTTTCCGAGCTTGCGCGCCACATCTCCCACGGGCAAAGGAAACTCACCGATCGCTGCGCCCTTGCGCATATCCCTCGAGAACTCACCCTGGGGGTCGATCACGAGGAGAGCCATCTTGGGATATCGAGCGTAGGCGAGGAGGATCATCTTTGCCAGAACCGACTTCCCCGAGCCCGTCTTACCGAAGATACCGAGGTGGTAGGCCTCGCCAGCGCCATCTGGTCCCCGGTCAAAATGCTTGAACCAGAGCGGAAGTCTGGGTTTCGAACCGTAGACATGGCCTAGATAGAAGATCTGATCGTGGTACGGGCGAAGGAGCTCGTCGAGGATCGGATCGCTGACGAGGTGAATCGGCGTGCCCGTCGCAGGCACTGTCCCGAGCATGCTCGGCTCGTAGCGTGCTGAGCCAGTCCTGCGGAAAACCGCGCTGATTACCATCTGGCCGAGATGCGTATCCTGCCGTTCGCTGACGGCGTCGACGCGCCCCCGTTGCCGGATGAGGCTCCTCATCGTTGGATCTTCATGCCAGATGTTGCGGAGCTGAACCTCGGTGATCTGACCAAGCGCATAATGAGGGCTGGCGTCCTGCGAGAAACGGAATAGTGCGAGCTCGCCAACGAGCTTGCGCGTGACGGCAGATCCGAGGATGTCGAGCGCAAGTTGGGCGGTGGAAGACGGCGACCCAACGACGCCGAGCCGCTCCGTTTGATCGACTATCCAGTCCAAATCTTTGGCATCTTCTGCCATGGCCTACCTCCCGACCTCGCTACGGTACCCATGCATTGCGAAAAACACCTCGCCGATGTCTCCCTCGTACTCTTCTGAAATGCGCTGAGTTGTGACTTGCCGAAACGCCGGAATCGCGCGGGCGAGCGCGTTTGCGATACGATCGGCCAAATAGACCGGGTAAGGCTCCAGCATCGAAGGAGTCGCACTCTGGTGCTTGAGTCCCTGCACGACCGTTGCAAGCCGATGGGTGTTCAAAGCAACACTTTCCGACACCTCAACGCGGAGCGCCGGCAGCCAGTCCTGAGGCTTGTAGTAAAAGACGTGAACGCGCCCAAGAGCCGTCACGATATCCGCCGCAATTTCCTCAGCGCTGCTCTTGACCGGCGCCGTTAATCTCCCCGTGTTTAGGTGCCACTCCTGCTCCGGCTGTTCCAATGGCCGAGGCCTCGTCAGCTCTCCCGGGTTGAGGAGTAGCGTGAGCATCCCACGATCATCGTGGCTTGGAGGCCAACCGAGCGCGGTCCCGATCTCCCGTCGCGTAGAGTATTTCGGGAGCGCGGTGTATTGTTTATCCGAGCGTTCCGAGCGGAGGAGTGTGCGGTACGCATCAAGATAGGTAAGGACGTGCTCGAGGAACTCGTTCGCGCACGAGAGCTGCTTGGCATCTGGCGCCTTGTTGAGGGCTTGGTTGAAATAGATGATAGGCAAAGTCAATGTGCCGTCAAACATCACCAGGTCGTGAGGCGCGCTTGTCGCCAAGAGCAGCTCTTCCCCCAGCATGACGGCCCGCAGCACTGTCGCTGTGTCCTCAAGATGGGGTTCCGCTCCGACAAACGTCTTGTGGTGAGGGAACTCCCAGTGCCGCTTTTCCGATGGTGGTGTAAGCCCTTCGACCACCACTGCCGCAGCCGCCACCAGATCTGTCGTGAGGAGACGCTCAATCGCGTATGAGCCGTCTGCGCCGCATGTTGTCGGCAGGGGCGGATAGCCCAGGGAAGACTCCGAGATCACGAGCCCCGAACTCGCCAGTTGTTTTCGGAGCACCTCACGGCGCTCCCTGATTTCTTGAAAGGAGGTTAAAAGAAGCTTTGCGACGGCCGCCGTCTGACCGAGCACCTCTTCAACCAGGGCCGCTGGCAGGTCTGCGAACGGCGTCTGATCTGTAGGTAAACCACTTTTAGTCATTCAGATCCCCAAAGGCCGTAGCTAGCGCGGTCGAACCTGCGATAGCTTTCGTCCCGACTGGCTCTTGGCAGCATCCACCGTGTGCGGAAGTACTCGAATATCTGAGCCTCTGTTTGTTCGTACCAAAGCAGTTGGTTGTGCTCACCGCGAAGGAATTCCCGGGCGTTGCGTGCCAGCGGGACAACGAAGACCTCGCGTTCAATTCCGTGGTACAGCCAGTCGCCGGATAGCCCGAGCAGCGGGAGGCACTTCTTGATCACTTCTCGACGGTTGCGAAAACCTGTACCCCAGCGTTCCTGCTTCGCGGTGGGATTGCAGTGCTTCTCAGCAAACTCCGTGATCGCCCCATACAGACCGTTCGAAAAGTGAAACTCGCCCGACCCTTTCGTGAACCCGACGCTCTGATAGAGAAGCCTGTCCCCGAGCCGCAGCCTGTTGTACACAGAAGAGCGCCCGAGCGCTGATGTCGTCGTGATAAGTGCCAGTCGACCATCGTGAACCTTGCGACTGATCACCGACCGGGTTCCTCCGTACTTTCTCTTGAAGGTGTCACGGACCGTGTTGCTTGCGGCCAGCATCGCCACGAGCTTTCCGCATAACAGGAAGGAGTAGGGGGGGACCGCGCCCAGCACGAAGGCGTCCATCACGTTCCCGAGGCGCTTCTTCCGATCCGAAAACGTCCAGCCGATCCATTCGTCACGTGGCGCGAGGCTGAAGACCGGGTCTCCCAAGCCGATCAGGCCCACCAACTTGCCGTTGTAGTCGTCAACAACCAGGAACCGCAAGCGCCTGCCATACCCGGATGACACCGGGATGCTCCAATGCAAGCTCGCATACCGGAAAAGAAGCCCCTCCTCCGATTCAGGCTGAACCTCCACTAGGCGAGGCGACATCTGCAAGGGCTCAACCTCGTGGCCCGATGCGATGTGGCGCAGCAGGTCACTCTCCATTCGGAACAAGCCATCCCTGGCCCTCTCAACCCGATATCGGACGGCGGTTTCATGAAGCTCCCGAATTCGCTCCTTTGACAATTCCTTTGGAGGCAGGATGTTGCCGTTCCGGACGCGGAAGCCCTGAGCGCGAAGAGATCGGATAATTCGCTCTCGTAGTTTTGCGCCATCAACCTCGGTGTGCTCAGGTTTCCTCATTCTCCCGCGGTCCGCTCTGAGACCCTTCCAACCGGGCCGCCCTGCCAGTTCTGGTATTCGCTCTAAACATCGGTGAGGTCTCCCAGGCGCGATGACGTGCACCTATCGAAATCCCATTGGTTGATCCGCTTGAAACGCCAAACGGCGCCGGTTTTGGCAGTAATGCGCTCACACCAAGTGCTAATAGCTTCGTCCTTGGCCGCCGTACCTTCCCACACGCGCCCCTTGGTTTCGATGATCCAGTTGACCTCCCCGTCCGCCGTGTTCTGAACCACAACCCAGTCTGGGCGGTAGAAACCGATCGCACCGCTGGGCTTCAGGTAGTCCACCCCGAACTGCGTGCCAGACTCCCCCTGCTCGGTTGTGCCAAGCGCCGCAAAGCGCAGCACATCGCGAGCTCTGTCGAGAAACTGCGCGAAGCGGCGCTCGAAATCGTTGTAGGTGGCGACGTAGTTGAAGATCGTCTTCTGCGCCACCAGGGGTGGCAGGTTACGGCGCCAGCTAAACGGCCTGGTCTCAGAAAGCCGAAAGTCGGCGCGCTCGAACTCGATGGCGCGGCGGTCGAGCGTCGTCTCCGCGATCTTGCGGGCGAGGTATTTGGCGATACCCTCCTGTATCTCCAAACGCGCGAGGTGCGAACGGATGGCGTCGCTGTCCAGGTCTACCTCGCGGCCAAAGCAACGGGCGGCGACGTAGGTTCTGACCGCTGGGTAGAGTTCAGCAAAGCGGCTTGGAAGCTTGGCTCGGTCTATCACCTTGTTGGTGATGGAGCCAAGCAGATCCTGCGGCTTCGGAAGTTCCGCAGCCGCGATGTCGGCTTGGTGGACCTCCGTCTCGGTCGTAGCGAATTCCAGTCTCAACCTGACCCTGTAAATCTCCGCCAGCTCCTCTTGCTCGAAGATCGGATCGAGTGCTGCCGCATCGAAGTCGGAGAGCCTGCGGATGTTGTGCACCAGGCTGGGCTTTGTCAAAGGAATGGCAATGTCGTAAGCAATGCGCTCCTGGACAGGCTCGATAATGACTGGCTTGGGCGGATCGGTCCGGGTCGTCGCGACGCCGACGCCTTCGGCTTCGAGCTGTGTACGCAGGACGTTCAGCAGGTTGCGCGTGCCGAGGACCTCCAAGGTCTGCATCCGGTCCGGGCTGACCTGCGTCATGAGGCGGAGACCTCGACCGATGACTTGCTCGGGCAGGATCTCCGCCTTCGCAGTGAACGGGCGCAAGCCGAGGACCACCGTCACGTTCCGAACATCCCAGCCTTCCCGCAACATCATGACGCTCACGATGGCCTTGATGGAGTTGCTGTCGATGTCGCGGGCGGCTTCGCGGGCTTTGTCCAGATCCTTCTTGGTGATCTCGCCCGCCTCGTCAGTGTGGATGACCAAGACTTCGGACTCCCTGAAGCCGAACTCCCGGGTTTTCCACAGGTACTCTCCGAGCGCGTTCGCGTAGACGTTCCTTTCCGCCATGATGAAGAGGACCGGCTTCGTACCAAGTTTCCTGTAAACGCTCCAGTGCTCTTTCCATCGCGCAACGGCAGCACGGATCCAGTAGCCGTACTTCTCGGCGACATTGTCCTTGGTGATGTGATCCGGATCGGTCTTGGGCTGCTTCGGATCGTCTTCTTTGGTCACGATCAGCGGCGCCTTGACGATCCGGTCCTCCACGGCCTGGGCGAGCGGGTAGTCGCAGACGGTCCAGGGGAAGTACATTCCGCTCTGGTCCTTTGGCGTGGCCGAGAAGTCAAGCCAGAGCGCGAGGCCCTTTGGGAGTGCGTTGTGGATCGAGAGCAGGGATTGGCTCCAGGCGAGGTCAACGTCGTGGACATGGTGCGCCTCGTCGTTCATGACAACGAGGTCCTTGAGCGACTTCACCCGCTCGAGAACCGAGCGCTGGCTGGAAGCGGCAAGATCCTGCGAAGGCTTCTTCCCAAGCAAGGCTTCCACGGCGTTGGCGGGCGTCCACTCCTGCTCGCGGGATTCGTAAAGCTGCTGGATGTTGGTCAGGAACAAGTTCCCAGACGGATCGGGCTCGCTGGCCTCGCCGCGAAGAATGGGCTTGAGGGCGAACTGCCCCCGCCACTCTGGGGGAATCAGCGGCAGCTCATAGAAAATCCGGTTGCTGGCGAAGTCTTTCTCAAGGCGCTGATACACGATGACGTTCGGCGCCACAATGAGGAAGTTTGTTGAGAGATCCGAGCTGGCGACGCGCTTCTTGTGGAAATACGACCACACAACCGCCATGGCCATCACCCACGTCTTCCCCGAGCCGGTGGCCAGCTTGAAGGCGAAGCGGCGCAGGTTCTCGGGCGGGAGGTCCTGGACGCCCTCGGCGTCGAGCTCCGGCACGTAGCGGTGGATCTGCCGCCGCCCGTCCATGGTGGTCTGGAAGGTGATGTTCTTCGTGAAAAGGTCCTTCTGGAAAACTGTCGCGTGCGCCTCAATCAGTTTCTGCACATCGCGCTCGCCCACGATCTCCACTAGCCAGACCAACGTCTCGATGGCCTCCCGCTGACAGAACCAGTAACGGAAGGGCACGTCAAAACCAGGGACCTCGTGATCTTCCTCGAACCAGTACTCGAACAGTCGGTGCGTGACCTCCGATGCCCCGGGGTAGCCCTGCTCCCGCCAAGCATCCACCTGCTCGCGGATCTTGGGCACCAGCAGGAGCTTGCTCGGGCGGCGGCCATCGGCCACCCGCCAACCCGTGGGGGAGTTCTCGTCCTTAACCAGGTGTTGCGTGGGCTTCTCCCAGGGCCGGCGGCCAGGGATCTCCGGCAGGTCTTTGTCGTAGGAGATGACAGCCTTGGCCATGATTACTCCACCTCCACGTCAAAAGCCTGCGAGGTATCGTTGCCGAAGATGTCGATCACCTTGATCAGGATCCGGTACTTGCCCGGCTTCTCGTACGTGTGCGGCTCAGAGAGGAGCGGGAGTTTGCGCTCTTTACGCGTGCGGTAGGCGACCCAGCCCTGCATGAAGGTGTCGTTCTGGAAGTCCCAATCCACCGCCCAGTAGTCGATGTAGTCCGACCACTTCTTGATCTTGCTGCGCACGTCTTCAGGGATGAGGTCGGTGTTCGGCGTGGCAAAATCCTTGAGCTCCACCTGAACGGTGAGCTTCTTGGGTCTACTGATCTTCGCCTCAAAGTACGCGAGTTCGAAGAATCGCACATCCCCCTTTTCCACCGCTTGCTGCTCCATGACCTCACGCGGGATCTGCAAGAGCAGCAGCTTCACGCCCTTTTGCCTGGCGATCTCGTGCATGGGGCTGCCCTTGCGTACGTCGTTGTTTGGGCCCGCCAGGCCCATCTCCCACTCCCAACCAAGGACGTGCAGCTCGGTTTGCTTGAGTTTCACGCACTCGTCGAGCGCCTGGTTGACTTCGTCAATGGTCACCGGCGCGTCCACAGCGCCGATGTGGACCATCGCTCTGCCCTTCTTGCCGTGCAGGTGGACCATGCCCGCCACCGGCTGAGCACCGTAGAGCTTGAGAATGAACGCCAAGTACTCGTAGAGCGCCCGCTCGGTCTGAGTCTTGTCTTTCCTGTCTCCGAAGGTGACGCCCTGCCAGTACTGCCGCTCGTACTTGCCGAGATTTAAGACCTCGAAAGGCTTGCAGTTGGGGATTTCGAGCAGACGCTTGCGGGTGACGTGGATGGCCCAACGGCCCAGGTCACAGCCGATCCACCGGCGGCCCAGCTTCTCCGCGACGGCAAGGGTTGTACCAGAGCCACAGAAGAAGTCGGCGACTAGGTCGCCTTCATGCGAGGCAGTCCGTATGATCCGATCAAGTAGCGCCTGTGGCTTCTGGGTGGGGAATCCGCAGTTTTCTGTCCGATCAGCCGGCTGAAGCATCGGGATTCGCCAGACATCGTCCACTGTGCGCTCATCAGTCTCGCGGTACACGACCTTGCCATCGGGCCCCTTGACGTTGACAATGGCTTCCTTCTCCTTGTCCCATGCGCGAACAAGCTGCCTAACCTTCCCTTCCGGCCTCTTCTCCATCTGCGCTTCAAACCGGTGCGATTCGCCCTTTCTATACCAGAAAATTACATCGTGATTTGAGGCGAAGCGGTTCACGTTGCCCTGGAGCTTGTTGTAGTAATACCAAACTATTTCGTTGAGGAAGTTCTCGGCACCGAATATCTCATTGCAGACCGACCTGAGTATGTGTCCGACGTGCCAGTCACAGTGAAGGAACAGGCTGCCATCAGGACAAAGCAGCTCTCGGATGAGTGCAAGGCGGGGTGCCACCATCGCCAGATAAGAGTCGGTACCGGCCCCCCAAGTGTCGCGGTACGCCTTCTCTTCTACTGCAGAGGCCTCCTTGGTCAGTTCCTGACCTGCCTCGCCGATCGCGGTGGTAAACGAGAAATCTGCCCCTGTTGCAAACGGCGGGTCGATGTAGATGAGGTCGATCTTCCCGGCGAACTTCTCCAAGAGCGATCCCATTACGAGCAGGTTGTCACCCCAGATGAGCTTGTTCCGCCAACCTTCTTGGAAGGTCTCGCCCTCCTTGCCCTCCCACACCTCGAAGAGGGTTGCCTGCACGCCGATTTTCTTCGCCTCGCGCGTGGCGCGGCTCTCGTTGACCCGCTCGATGACCTGGAAGGGCAGGCTTACCCGCGGCGCCTCCTTCAGGGTGCCGTCCTCGTTGTACTTGCCGGGCCAGACCAGTTCGGTCCTGGTGATCTCGATCTTTGCCATCGCGTCAACCTCGCCAGTCTTATTGTTCAACGTCCTCCTGGGCTTTGCATTCGATCTGTGCGACGGTGAGCCACCCGCGATCAAAAGTGAACGTTCGTGCTTTGCCTGCCGGGTCCTGAATACGAACGATTCGGGCACCCGTGGTCCCGGCGTGTTCCACCACGTAGAGCCAATACGCCTCCCCCTGCTCGCGCGCGCAATCAAACTGGGTGCGCGAGAGTCCCACTGGCCGGTCCTGGAGGCTGCCGGTCATTGCCTTGACTTCGCACCAGCCGACCTCCGTCCCGTTTCCATCTACTTTGTAAAGGTCGTAACCAGGATTGTGGGTGAGTGTGCGCCGCCACTCAGGCTCGTGGCAGAGGATCAGTTCTATGGCCTTCGCCTCCAGCGCCATCCGCGCTTGCCAGTCGAGACCATCGGGATCAGGCTCCTCCTCCGGATGTACCGCCACATAGGAGATAAACGGCCGCCCGCCACTACTTCCAGGACATGGGGGTTCTGCGATCGGGCTCCCGCCGGTGCCTCGTCCGTGGCCGCGACGGCTACCTTCACCCGTCCTCGGAGCCTGCCCTCCACCGGTCGTCTCGCCGGCGCCTCCTGGCGCCGGGGGTTCTGCGCCCGCCGACACCGACGCGGGTGCCCAGGGCTGAGGCGTATCACCGAGCAGCTTGTCAACCGCCTCTTGAACTGCGCCGGGGGAACTTCCTCCAGCCTCTTCCGACTCTTCCTTTAGACCGAGGCGGGCCCGCAATTCGACCTCCCTCGTCACGCCAAGCTTTTTCAAGAGGTCCAGGACGCCCGGCTCGATGCCGACCTCGCGCGCCAGTGTCTCGATGGCGGGCGACTTGAAGCGGATCTTCGATTGCAAAAATGGGTTGGGCTTCCAGCCAAGCGTATCAAAAACGATCAGCTCGGGGCGCTGGAGCTCCCCATTCCCGTCGGGTATCCACGAGGTCGTGTTCAGCTTTCGAACAAAGGCGGCGTCGACGGAAGCTGTCCTGGTTTCATGGGAGTAACCCCACTTGTATTCGGCCACGAATGTCCCCGATCCCCTTCGGCTTTCCACATCACCGAGTGCCTCCCAGAGAGCGGCCGCTTTGCGTCGCCTGTCCTGCGGCTCGAGTCGCGGCAGCAGGTTTAGCAAAGCATCGAGCCCGCGCAGCGTTACGTCGGAGATGGAGCTTGCCCAACTATAGCGTTCGAGACCGGCGTTGCGGCGAATCTCCCTCAGTTGTTCCCATGACAAATCGCAGTCCACGGGAATTGGTTGTAAGTACCGCGTCGCCCCACAGGCCTCAAGGAGCTCCCTGACACATTCTCCACGCAAACACCGGTATTCGTCGTCAACGAACAGAACACCCTCCACGCCAGCAAATAAATCTCTTAGCCGTTCTGTCGATATATACGCGTCGGTGGGCTTCGATATGAGGCTCGATCCATTTCCAGCGTTACGGGTCACGACGAAGGGAGTTTCCTTCAGCGCAGCGATCAGTTTTTCTCTCTGGGCCTTCGAATCAGTGGCGAATGCGTTCAGTATGCGCTGTATATCGACTTCATAATCCTCAGCATTCACCTCAACCGTTTTCTGCTGATACTTTGGAAGAACATGGTGAATCACATCATCGACGGGGTCCGGTTCGCTCAGCCCGAGCGATCTGAGAAACGCCAGCGCCTCATCCGTGCTGCACACGGCCGAGTGAACCGTGGGGAAGCCAGTCTGAAACTTTCCAGGAAGAAACGCCTGCGGCTGCCCACTGACGTATGGCCGGACATGCTTACCATCCGAAAGCCGGATCAATGGCAGCTCCTTCGCTCGCTGAAGCAGCGCCTTCTGATTGCCGAGGAATTCGTAAAGGCGGCCGACCCAGTCATCGGGCTGTTTCTCGAGAAACTGCGCGCTCAGCTTCGGCAGGATTGCCTCCGGCCGCACCTCGTCGACGCGGAGTTCCTTCATAAGGTACTCGCGCAGATCGGGCGTGCGCTCCTGTGAGATGTCCGCGCTCAACCAGGCGACTTCTTCATCAGCGCCCAGCAAGTCGGTCAGTTGGGCTGGGCTGAGTAATTCGCGCAACTCCTGAGTCCGCGCCAATCTAGCCTGCTTCGCGGCGGCGTAGCCCCCGCCATGACGAGGCAGAAGCGGCTCGTTGATAAGGGCCTCTCGGACCTTCTCGAAGACCGGCGCAAACAGCGAACCCTCGGGGAACTTCGCGCGATCGAGCGGCAGACAACGCAGGACCGCGACATCGAGCATCCTGTGTTCACGGAGCCATCGCAGGGCGCCCACCACAAGTTCCGCCGTCTCGCTGGCAACATGCTGATTCCAAGGGTCGGTTTGCGGTACATTGTCGCGGCTCGGGGTGGTCCGATAGGGACCCTGCACGAGGAAGCCGAGGTGTGTCTCTAGAATTGTAGGAAAAAAGACCACTAGCCTCGAGGACGTGAGCCGTTCGATCCGGTGACCCTGGCCGTTTGCTGCGGGGACCAAGCGGAAGGCAACCTCCACGTGGCCTGCGTGCCGTCCGTCATTGAGGGCGACAGGGCTGGAGAAGACGAGCCACTCTTCATCCACCTCGCCAACGCCGTCTGCCTGACCGATGATCATCACGCGCCGAACTCCGGCATCCAGGTCATTCGACCCGCGCAACCAAGTCCCCGAATGCCCGTCCCCGGCGCTCCAGTGAATCTCCTCGATCTGGCGCAGGAACAGGAGCGCCGTGCTGCCGAGCCGTTTGAGCCCCGCAGTGATCTCTGCCTGGGAAGGCCCGCCGCAGGGTTTCACGGGGATCAGGAACACCGTCTCCTCCGGGTCGCGCTCGATTGGTGGGGCTGCGACAGGCCTAACGAAGCGCTCGATGGCGAAGTCCTCGGCGCCGGAATGGATCTCCGGCCGGTCCGTAACCGCGTAAACCGACTTGAATCCAATACCGAAACTGCCGATGTCGGTGAGGTCCTTCGTGGTCTCCCCCACACTACAAATTGCTTGCACGTCTGCGTCGTTGAACGGTTCGCCAAAGTGAGCGACCCTCAACCCTCCATTAGACAGATGGAACGTTACGGCTCTCGATCCAGGCCAGCCCCTTCCGCACCGCCGAAGGGCATCCTCGGCGTTCTGGAGCAGCTCAAAGATGAAGTGAGTCGGCTCAGCATAGAGGTTCGTAATAGTGCGGATGCTCTTCTCAGCGATTCGCTCAAGACGGTCCCGGTCACTCGCAATTGAGCGGTAGTCAGTGGGCATATGCCACGCGCCTCCCTCCGATGATCCCCTCCGCACGGCAGAGCACCCGCAGGTCGCACTCTTCGCAGATGCGAGGTTCCGGCGGTTTCTTGACGCCAAAGTCGCATGCCTGGATGCGCCGCACGGTCTCGTCGAAGTAGCGGCCCGCCTCCTCTACCCGCTTTGGATCGTAAGGTAGCACCATGAGAGCATCCTGCTTCCGTGGTTCGCTTGTCCAGTACAGCAACAAACGGTGCACGCGCCGGCCGTAGCGACGCTCCAGGATGTGTGCGTAAGTACAGAGCTGCCGCTCGTAGGCCGCGATCAAGTCGGGGCTCTCTACAGGCTTCGGTGAGGTCTTAAAGTCGAGGAGTTCCAGCTTGCCGCCGCCGCCAAGCAGCAGGTCTACCTTGCCAGTCAGGATGTAACTATCCTTTTCGAGAGATACGTCCACCTCCGTCTGGATGATCCGGCGCATTTCGTCTTGGTTCTGTCGGAAGTAGTTCATGACCTGCTCGAAGGCAGCTGCCTTTGCCGCATCGCCGATCGGACGCACGTCCTTCATGCGGAGTAAACTGAACGTCCGCTCGAAAAGTTCGCGTATTCGCGGCTCGTCCAACAGATCGAGCCTGCCATCCAGGGCGATGCGGTGGATCTCCTCGATGGTCTGGTGAACGAGCAATCCGAAGAAGATCACCGCAGAACGGGAGGGCGTGAAATCGTATTCGCGGAAGAATTGGTATTGTCGCGGGCAGGTTTCATAAATCTTCAGATCACCTGTGAAGCTGTAGCTACGCTTAACCGGAATGCGCTCGCGCAGCCGGAAACGCTGCGCGGCGAGAAGATCCTTCCGCACGTAAGGCCACTGAGGGAGCCCCTGCCAGATCGGGGCGAAGTAGTCCTTGGGAGATTCGGGAGCAGTGAGGACCAAGATCTTCTGCGCCCGAGAGAAGGCGACGTAGTGCAGCCGCATTCGATCGAACGTGGTGATCCGGCTTTCCGGCTCGAAGGTCGGGCGGCGGTAGAAGGGACCCAGGTCCCGGTCGATCTGCTTGGGACTCGAAAGCTGCGCGCAAAGGGAGCCGACTACCACAACGGGGAATTCAAGGCCCTTGGCTTGGTGAATGGTCATCACCTGGACGTAGCCCTTCGGGAAGGGTTGGTCCGGGTCTTCGTACTCGTTGATCCCGCCGTCGTAAAGCAACCGAAGGAAGCTGTTGAAGAGATGCAGCCGCAGGATTTCGCGGTTGCGATGAGTCACGACCGTGTAGTGATAGTACGTCTGGAAGGCGTTCAGGAGCTGCGAGAAGATCGCCAGATTACGGGCTGCATTCTCGTTCTTGACGCCGCTCTTGAAGGGCTCTAAAGCGAGCAGCCGGTACAGGTAATCGGCTGGGCGAACGTCGAGCGCCTGGCCTTCTCTCAGACCTGCAATCTCCGCTGTCCACTTCTGTAAGGATTTGGCCAGTGGGTGCGGCGCTGCAAAGCGCCGGGCCAGATCGACAATGGACTGGTCAACGTATCGAGCCAGCTCGGCCACCGCGCCTGCCACCTCACCCCGGCCGTTCCCGTACCAGCCGAAAATCAGAGCGAAGCACGCGACAAGGTCGCGGACCTCCTGGTTATCGAAGTACGCCCGGGCTCGCGGACAGAAGGCCGGTATACCGCGCTCGGCGAGGGCCTCGAGGTAGGCCGCGCTGTGCTCCTGCCGGACGCTGTGGAGGAGCAGTGCAACCTGGCTGTAGTCCTCGACGACTTGGCTGTCCTTCAAGTACGCAACGAGGTCCGCGAAACGGCGGGCCTCGTCCCACCGGTCACGGCCCCAGATGGCGAAGACCGCCGGGTACTCCGGGTGCTTCGCCGTAGGCTCGGCCTGGATCGTCTTGTCGTAGCGGAAGGGAACCCCGTTCGGGTTCGACCAGTCGGCCGAGGCCATCCAACGGTCGTAACGCTCAATGATTGCGGGGTGCGAACGGTAGTTGGTCGTGAGCTTCACGATCTTGCAGCCTGGCATGCGCTGCGGGAATTCGAGGATGTTGCGAACCGTCGCGCCCCGAAAGCGGTATAGGCTCTGGTCCTCGTCGCCGACTACGCAGAGGTTCTTCGTCTTCTCGGTGAGCTTCAGCAGGAGCTGCTCCTGGACGTAATTGGTGTCTTGGTATTCGTCCACGAGCACGTACTTGATTCGGCTCGTTACGGCGTCCCTGACCTCGGGGTCAGCCAGCAGAGAGTCATGAACCAACCTTTGAAGATGCGCGAAGTCCACGCGGTTGTCTTGTAACAGCGCACGCCTGTAAGCCAGATAGGCCGTGCCGATGCCACGCAGGAAGCCATTGCCCGAGTCGAGAAGTTCTTGAGGCTCGACCAGCTCCTCGGTGATCTTGTCGAAGTAGCCGCGCACCCCTTCGATAGCCGTCCAGCGCGTGCTCCAGCGTCCCAGATAGAGGCCGTTGTCAGCTTTCGGGATAACCTCGTCAAAGTGCTCGAACAAGAACAGGAGTTGCGTCAGTTCGTCCAGGGTCTCGAAATTGTGACCCAAGCGAGTCCTGTGCCGGTACCGCTGGAGCAGGCCATTACAAAGCCCATGGATCGTCGAGACCGTAAGTTCGGAAAGATCTCCCTTGTAGCCGATCTTCCGAGCGGCGGCGGTCATCCGGTCGCGCATCTCGTAGGCGGCCTTCTCCGTGAACGTGCAAAGGATCACTTCGCTGGGGGCGGCCCGATTGAGAAGAAGGAGGTTCAGAGCCCGTAGAACGATGCTGTAGGTCTTCCCCGAGCCGGGCCCCGCCACCACGAGCAGGGGGCCGTCAAGGTGTCCGACCACCGAGAGTTGCGCCTCGTTCAGATCTGGGTAGTGCTCCAGGATGGCGGGAGCAATCATCATAGCAGTCCCGCCTTTCGGAAACTGAAGACGGCATCCACCGAGACGATCAGGTGGTCAACAATCTTCAGCTGAACTGTCTCCGCTGCGAGCACCACCGCGCGAGTCAGAATCTTGTCCTGCTCAGTTGGCTCGACGCGGCCGTTGGGATGGTTGTGGGCCAACACCAGGGCTGCGGCCCCCCTGCGCAACGCGGATTCAACGACTCGGCGGGGATACACAGCCGCTCGGTCAATCGTCCCTTCTTCGAGCCGTTCAATGCCATCGCGCAACAAGCAGTATGCGGAGTCAAGGTAGCCGACCTCGAAGACCTCGTTCGAAAGCGCGCCGATGCGCATTCGCCAGAAGCTGGCGAGGCGCTCGGGGTCGGCAAGAGAGTCGCGCCCTTCAACAGTCTGCTGGAGGTAGAGAGTCGCTGCGGCTTTGATGATGCGGAGCGCGACTGGTGTGACGCTGCCGATTCCAGGCACTTCCTGAAGTTCCTCAATCGGGGCGTCAAGAATGCCGCGCAGATTCCCGAAGCGCGCGATTAACGCTTTCGCGGGCTGCTTCACATCCGACCGTGGGATGGCGAGCGTCAGGAGTAGTTCCACCACCTCGTAGTCGGCGAAGCCGTCCAGCCCTGCCTTTACAAAGCGCTCACGAAGCCGCTTCCTGTGTCCCAAATAGTTCGGATCGGGTTGGCTCATCAGGACAACTTTCTCCGCCGTTGCATTCCCTTCCGTCGTCCGCCCACGTTCTTGTTCGCTTCCAGCCAGGCGTCCACATCCTGCCTGCGAAAGCGCCACTGGTTCCCGACCTTCGAGGTTGGAATCGTTCCGGCGTTGGCCATCCGGTAGACCGTGTCGTTGCTGACGCGGAGGTACTCCGCCACCTCACCCAAGGTCATCAGTCTCTCCACGGACGGCAACCCTTCGCCAGCAGAACGGCCCATAACAGACCATAGTACTCCAGAACGCTGCGGCCTAATCAAGGAATTTGCTCGGCTCCTCCGGGTCGATTCGCCCTTCGATGCGGCGTGCACAGGGGTGTGCTTTGAGAGCAGCCAGCAGGCGCTCGGAGACGTCGCGTTCTTGTTCCCGGCGTTTCGCGGGGACGATATCGGTCTCGACGTACTTGCAGACCTCCGGGTTCACCGACTGCTTCAGGCCGGCAAGTGGGCTACCTGCTTGGTGTCCGGCCGGCCATTGGCGATCACCCGTACGCCCTTGTCAGTCTTCTCCACGAGGACGGAAACCTTCTCGGAGACGTTCGCGCTCCGGCCGCCCTCGTATTCGCACGCGACGTCGGCCTTATGGCGGGCCTCCCGGTAGGGGGCCGGCGGGCTGTGCGGCGCGTGGCCGCGTCGCAAAATCTCCGACTTCAAAGCCCGCCCTGGGGAAAGCCCCCCTGCTGCTGTTCGCGCAGATGGGTCTCATTATGAACGGAATCAGCCGCGCGTTTTCCTTTACGACGGAAAGGCCTCTGCTATCGAGCCGCAGGGACGAGCGCCGTGATCTGTGGGCGGAGCTCACCGATCACGGTTGCGAAAGCGGGCAACTTGGGCACCAGCGGGCCGAGCCACTGATCCCAGGTCTTCTCGACGTAGCCGAGCATGCGATCGTCGAAGAAGTCCTCTGGCCCCACGAAGGCGACGTTCCGCGCGGCGCATTTCTCGGCCAGGAAGCGACCGAAGTCGGTGAGGTCCAGCCGGTCCTTATAGGCCGCCAGCACGCGCCAGAGGTCGTGTTAGTCGCGGGCGCGCGAGCGGCTCCAGCCCCGTTCTTCGAGCTTCTCGACGTGCTCGAGGATCGCGCGAAGTTTCTCGGCAACGATCTCCTCCAGCGCGTACACGCGGATCTCCGCTTCGAGGCGCTCGCCGTACTCATGGATGATCCTGCGTTTGGGTGCGGGCTTGAGGATCTTCTCGTCCATTGAGGTCTCGATCATGACCCGCGTCTGCGGTTGCCTCTGCCACGGGAAACGCGCGCGGATCGTGAAGGCCTCCTGGCCTCCGGGGTGCGGGTCCCGCTCGGTGTACCGCTCGCAGGCGATCTCCACGGGGACGTACTCGTCCAGCAATCTCGCGGAGGCCCCGCAGGCTTCCCGGACGGCGCGCTCCATCGCCTCGCCGGTGGGCGCACCCTCCAGACCGGAGAAGTCCAGGTCCTCGGAGAAGCGGTAGTCGCCGAAGTAGCACTTCTTGAGTGCCGTGCCGCCCTTGAAGACGAGCGTTTCCCGGAGCGAATCGACCTGCCCGATGCCGGCGAGAACCCAGGAGAACAGGTAGTCCCGCTCGAGAACCTCCCAGGGAATGCCGAGCCGCTTACGCGCTTCCTGAAGGCGTGTTCGCAGCGGCCTCATGCGTCGACCTTCCCGGGCAGGTTTTCCTGGATCATCCAGCGTCTGTTGCATGGTCCCTTGCGGGGACCCGTCGGATCGAGCTTGCGGTAACCCTTGATCGGGACTGCGGCCAGGCGTTCGAGTTCAGAAGAATCGATGCCCTGGTGTTCGAGCACCCAGCCCAGGCGCTTAGCCGTGGCCGCGTCCATCCTGAGGGCGTACTCGATGATCCGCTCGAGATTCAGATGGGCGCCCCGCACCTGGAACGCGTGGAGCACCTCGGCGAAATCGCCGCAGTGCTGCGGCATGGTCAGTCCATCCAGCAACGTGCGCTCGGGATCGGTCATCGTCACTCGTGCCTCCCCGATCCACACTCTCTCGGTACCAAAGAAGCGTTCCGGCTTCACTTGGATGAAGCGGTAGATCGTGTCCCCGACGAGGAAACCCTGGCGACCCAGGCTGGCCTTAGCTCCCCGCATGCGCGGCACCGACGCCTCGGTCGTCGTCAGGACGAACACCTTCCTCGGCGTTTGCTCCGTCAGGCCGTGGTAGTGCAGGGCCGACCAGTGCGAGATGGCCGCCGGTTCGACCAGGGCCATGGCGATCTCGAATTCGTGGGCGGGCGTGACACCGGGGACAGTCGAGGAGAGGGCGTAGAGTCCCTTGCGCAAGCGGACCACCCACCCCGACTTGGCCAAGTGATGGAGCGCCTGGCGCAGGTAGCCCGCCGACAGGCCAACGGCAGGGGCCAGCTCACGGGCACGGGCCGTGGTGAAGACGCGATCCGCTTCGCCGGCGAGGCTTCTGACAAGCTCTATTCCTTGACCGGTGTGGACTAGATTCTCTCTGGTCATTGTTCGCCCCGTTCGAACAACCGCATTATGAGGTCTATGACGCCGTTGATAGATATGGTGCAGCAATTGTTCGTCTATGTCAAACAATCGCCAGAAACCATCTAATGGTCATCGTCCTGGATCTCCCTCCGAAATGTCCACAAGTTGTTGACAGTACGGCAGTTATCACTTTCCATTTGCATACCGGCGCGGTCATGAACGGTTCCTCACACAAGGAGGACCCTTGCTCGAGCCCTACATGAAATGACAAAAGGTTACCTGGGAAGGCCATCCTGGGTAAGATCCGGGCCAGGGGGCCGAGGGTGCCGCCGGCGAGGGTCTTGACCTTGACGACGCCGGACTAGCCGGAGGGGTTGGAGGCGGCTCGGAGGTCGGCGAGGCGGTAGCCGTTGCCCGAGCCGCCGGCGAGGATGAACTCCCCCTTGGCGGTGAGTTCGAGGAGGGTGCTGTCTGCGAGCCTACTAGAGGCGGAGCCGTGGGGCGCACGATGAGGCGGGCGCCCTTATGTCACCGATGGTTGCGGGATTCGCTTGGGAGGGGCAACGAGCGGGCGTAGAGACAGAGGTGGTCGTAGGCCCAGAGCTTGATCAGCGGGACCAGCGTGCGGCGGGCGGTGAGGTAGTCGCGCTCAAACGGCCAGCCGGCGTTGAAGTTGCCCGCGAGATACCGGCTGGCCGAGCGGGGCCAGGAGAGGACCTCGAAAGGGTAGCCGGCCAGCCAGCGGACCTTGTCCAGGTTGCGGTCGATGCCGGCGAACTGGAAGCCCTCGATCAGGAACGTCTCGAAGCCGGAGCCGGATTGGGTCTCCCACTCGGTGGGCAGGTTGATGTAGCGGTTCAGGCGACGCGTCGCTGGGTCGTTGACGTCGAGCGGCCAGAGCAGCTCGAAGCCGGCCTTCGGGTGTGATGCCAACACGTACGAGCGGATGGCGTCCACATGATCCTTGACGGTCTGGCGCAGGAAATTGGCGTCCACGTAGCTATTGACCGAGGGATCGTCGTTGGGCGTCTGGAAGACGTACAGCGACCGGCCGTGCTGTTGGTAGAACCGTGCCGTAGTGTAGGCGTCGTAGTAGGCCATTCCGGAGACGTTCGCGAAGTACCACCACAGGACCTCGCCGAACTGGAGGCGCGCAGTGAGGCCCGCGGCTTCCATCAGTGCGGCCATCTCCTGGTAGGCCTGCTTGATGTAGTCGCGGAACGGCGGCGCGAAGGCGCAGTGCGAGGAGTACTTGTCACCGAGGCCCGTGGCCGTCTGAACAGGTTGGCCGTCCGGGTAGCGCGCCACCCAAACGGCATCTGGTGGATCGTCCGGCGGCAGGACCAGCTCCTGGCTGAAGGCGGCCACGCAGCTCATGCCCTGGGCAGCGAGCTCGGCGAAGTAATCTGCGTGCCAGTCGCGCGCGGCACGATTCAGCACGGGCGTGACGGAATCGTCGATCACCCATTCGCCCACGACCCCTCCGGTGAGCGAGCCCTCCACGGTGACCGTGCCCTGAGCCGAGTTATGGCTCTCAGAGAAGCTGAACGAGTAGGCCGGGGCGGGCGAGCGTACGGTGATGTTGAGAACGCCGCCTGAGGCCTCGGCCCAAACGCCCACAAAGGTCTCGTTGATGTAGTAGGCGAAGTGTTCGGCGATGGTCTCGGGCGTGTCCGCCGGGAAGACGCTCTTGCCGATGGTCGTGCCGCCGATGGTGAGGAAGGCCTCGTCGCTGCCGGCCCAGGTGCCGCCGTAGGTGACCGTCACCGACGGAAAGTACCCGCCGACGCGCTTCCGCTGGTTCCACCAGAAGACCGAAACGTAGTGGTTGATCTCGCCGATCAAGCCCAGCTTGCGGATGGCCCACACCAGACGCTGCGGTGAGAGCTTCCAAGTATGGTCCGTTCCGTAGTCACAGGCGACCGCCACGTCGGTGCGCAGCTCGGGCGCGTCCGGCACATCCGTGGATACTGCGCATTCGACGAAGTCGAAGTAAAAGTACCAGCCCTGGCTATTGGGATTCTTGTTGCCAGTGAGCCGGATCTCGACGCGATGCTGGCCGGTGCTGACGGTGCTGAAGAGCTTGCGACGGACTTGGCGCGCCCGGGCGGCAGTCTCATAACCGTCGAGCTGGACCGGAGCACCATTATCCAGCCGCGCCTCGACGATGCCGCAATCGAAGTCGAGCCGCGTGCCGAGGTAGATGTCGTG
>Ga0308410_1000541_pt1 | contig 20434 bp, 15 predicted proteins | sample HotsprOSTMatCore_FD_203467 | JGI IMG/M metagenome (GOLD analysis project Ga0308410, IMG submission 203467) | Hot spring phototrophic mat microbial communities from Octopus Spring, Yellowstone National Park, Wyoming, United States -... | ecosystem: Environmental > Aquatic > Thermal springs > Hot...
CGGTGCGTCGTTGAAGTTGTTCGCCCGCGAGGGCGGCGCCCAAGCGCTGTCGCTCGATACCACCGTCCCGATGGCTTGGGCCGCAGCGGAGGTGCACGGACCGGGGTGCACGGCCTTGCAAGGGAATTTGGATCCCGTGGCGCTGCTGGGGCCCGAAGCCAACCTGTTGGCCGAGGCTCGATCGATCCTACGCGCCGCTGCTTCGCGGCCACACATCTTCAATCTCGGCCACGGCGTCCTTCCCATGACCGTGCCCGACCGCGTGCAGGCGCTGGTCGGCTACTTGAAATCCGGCGGTGAATGAGCGATTTGAGTGAAGGCGCGGGACGCCGGCCGGTTGGACGGTCGGCGTTCGCATCGGGTCCTCGGTCGAATTTCCTTCCGCGACCGCGCTCTTGAACACCGGTGGCGGTGTTCCGGTGTGGTGGCAGTGTCCGCATACCCCACATGACGAGCTTGGTGCTCTGGCTCAAGGCTCTGCACATCATGGCCTTTGCGGCCTGGATGGCGGGCATGTGGTATCTCCCGAGGTTGATGGTGTATCATGTCGAAGCGCCAGCTGGGTCGCCCAGCTCCGAAACCTTCAAGGTCATGGAACGCCGACTCTTGAAGGCTATCACGACCCCTGCGATGGTGGTGACGGTGGTGGCCGGCCTTTGGCTGGCGACCGCACAGGGCCAGTGGCGCGACGGCTGGCTCCACGGCAAGCTTTTCTTGGTGCTGTTGATGCTGGCCGCTCATGGTCTCCTTGCCCGTCATGTCCGCGAGTTCGCGGCAGATCGCCGAGAGCGGTCTGCCCGCTATTTCCGCATGATCAACGAGGTACCGACGGTGTTGTTCATCGGTATCGTCCTCCTTGTTGTGTTCAAGCCTTTCTGATGCCGGCTGGGAGAGCCTCGCCGGCCTGCTGGGATCGCGACCTTGGCCGACAGCGACTTGACCGACAGCAAGCTGCCTTTTCCCGAAGGTTCCGAGGGTTCCTCTGAGGCAACCCCGACGCCCCGCCGTCGACGCGGACGGCCCCGGACCGAGCGGGCTCCGGAGGTGCAGCCCTCTGCGCCGGCGATGGAGCACATCCCCGCGTTCCTCCAACCACCGGCGGAGTTGCGGGCCGAGCCGCAGTCGGAAGCGCCTCCGAGCCCACCGCCTTCACCGCCCCGCGGCGACGCGGATGCCGTGGGTGAACTGCGCTTCGAGACGGTCTCGGAGCCACCGGAAGCGCCGCGTCCGACCACGCGCGAGCTGCGCCCCGAGCGGGCCTTGCCGGAGCGACGTGAGCCACGCTTTTCGGGACGGCCGCCCTTTTCGCGCGAGCGCGGGCGTGACGATCGGCGCCAGGATGGCCGATACGGAGGCGAGCGTTTCGAAGCGCGACAGCTGGAAGAGCGCGTCGAGCCCGTCGAGCCACCTCCACTCGGACCGGACGTGCCGGCGATCAACCTCACCGAGCTCAAGCGGAAATCGCCTGCCGAACTTTTGAAATATGCTGAAGAGTTGGGGATCGAAGGCGCGGCGACCCTGAAAAAGGGTGACCTGGTTTTCGCGGTACTCAAGCAGCTCGCGGCTTCGGATGTTCCGATACGTGGCGAAGGTGTGCTCGAGATTCTTCAGGACGGTTTCGGTTTTCTGCGATCGCCTGACGTCAATTACGTTGCTGGTCCCGACGACATTTATGTCTCTCCCTCGCAAATTCGGCGCTTCGGTCTGAGGACCGGTGACACCGTCCAGGGGCTCGTCCGGGCTCCGAAGGAGGGTGAGCGATATTTCGCGTTGCTCCGGGCGGACACCATCAATTTCGATCCACCCGAGGTTGCTCGACACCGGGTCCATTTCGACAATCTGACCCCGTATTACCCGACCCGGAAGCTCAACCTCGAGGTGCCGGGGCAAAAGGATCTTTCCACCCGCATCATCGAGATCGTAGCCCCGTTGGGGAAGGGCCAGCGTGCGTTGATCGTCGCTCAGCCGCGAACGGGCAAGACGATGCTCCTGCAGAACATCGCGCACGCGATCATGCACAATCACAAGGAGGTGTTCCTCATCGTCCTGCTCATCGACGAGCGGCCCGAGGAGGTCACCGACATGCAACGGACCGTGCGTGGGGAGGTCGTCTCGTCGACCTTCGACGAGCCGGCGACACGGCACGTGGCCGTCGCCGAGATGGTCATCGAGAAGGCCAAACGTCTCGTCGAACACGGACGGGACGTGGTGATCCTGCTCGATTCGATCACCCGGCTCGCCCGTGCTTACAACACCGTGGTGCCGTCTTCGGGTAAGGTTTTGACCGGTGGTGTCGACGCGAACGCGTTGCAGCGCCCCAAACGCTTTTTCGGCGCGGCTCGCAACATCGAGGATGGCGGCTCGTTGACGATCATCGCGACCGCTCTGATCGACACCGGCTCGCGCATGGACGAGGTCATCTTCGAGGAGTTCAAGGGGACGGGCAACGCGGAGATCGTCCTCGATCGTCGCGTGGCCGACAAGCGGGTCTTCCCGGCGATCGACATCAACAAGTCGGGGACGCGGAAAGAAGAACTGCTCGTGGATCGCGCCATTTTGGCGAGGATGTGGGTCCTGAGACGAATCCTCAATCCGATGGGTACGGTGGACGCAATCGAATTCTTGCTCGACAAGATGAAGTACTCGAAGACCAACGAGGATTTCTGGAATTCGATGAATCAGTGATCCCTTGCGCGGCTGTCTCCGTAAGACCTATCGTTACAGCTGCCGGGCTACCCACGACGTCGACACGGGTGTAGTGTTCGACAGCGTCCGGCGCTGGGTCCGAAAGGGGAAGCCGTGCTGCGTTCGATCCTTTCCGTGCTCGTCGTTCTGATCGTCGGTGGCGGGGGCGCAGCGGCTTATTGGAAGTTCGTGCTCGTTCCCGCGCAAGAGCAGCGCCAGCAGCTCGGTTCGGGTGGACGGGGCGGAGGTGGACCGGTCGCGGTCGAGGCGGCGCCCGTCAGGGTGGCGCCCGCGGAACGCACCGTGGAGGCGGTCGGGACGCTCCTGTCGAACGAACGGGTCACGATTCGCCCGGAAGTGGCCGGTCGTATCGTCGCCCTCGACGTGCTCGAGGGGGGACGAGTTGAGAAGGACCAGCTTTTGGTCGAACTCGACGCTTCGGTAGAGCGGGCAGTACTGGCCGAGGCCGAGGCGCGTCGCCTGCTCGCGCTCGCCAACCTCGAGCGTGCGCGAGAGTTGCGGCGGAGCAATGTCGGTACCCAACGTGCCTTAGACGAGGCGGAAGCGAGCTTCCGGATCGCGGAAGCTGCCGTCGAACTCGCCCGTGCCCAGCTCGCCAAACGGACGATCCGCGCTCCCTTCGCCGGCAAGGCGAGTTTACGTGGGGTCAGCGTCGGCGAGTTCGTCACCGCGGGGACCCCTTTGTTCAGCTTGGAGCAGATCGACCCGGTCAAAGTCGACTTCCGGATACCCGAGCTCTTTTTGCCGGCTGTTCGGGTTGGCAACGAGATCCGAATCGGCATCGATGCCTTTCCGGGTCGGACTTTCACCGGCAGGGTGACGGCAATCGATCCCGTAATCGACGAGCGAGGTAGGTCTTTGCTGATCCGGGCGTCGATTGCGAACCCCGACGAGGCGCTGCGACCGGGATTGTTCGCGCGCGTCTCTTTGACGCTCTCGATCAAGCCCGATGCGCTTTGGGTGGCGGAGGAGGCGCTTCTGCCCCAGGCTGGGAAAAAGTTCGTATTCCGGGTCGTCGATCAAGGGGAAGGAAAGCCGAGAACCGTCGAGCGAGTCGAGGTGGTGACAGGCCTTCGTCGGGCGGGCGAGGTGGAGATCACGAGCGGTGTTCGAGCCGGCGATCTCGTCGTGGTGGCCGGCATCACGAAGGTCCGCGAAGGTGCCTCGGTGACGCTCCTTCCCGCGACGGCTCCGGCGCCGCGGGATGTACCCGGCGGTCCCGCGGCGCCGACTGCTCGGGGTGCCAACGGCACGCCCCGCCAGGGTTGAGCGGACGCGGAGGTCGCGATGAGCCTTTGGGAGCTGTCGATCCGTCGACCGGTCCTGGCGAGTGTGATGAGCCTGGTCGTTCTCCTCGTCGGGCTGATGGCCTACAGCCGCCTTTCGGTACGCGAGTACCCTAAGATCGACGAGCCCGTGGTCTCCGTGAGCACCACCTACAAGGGTGCGTCCGCCGACATCATCGAAAGCCGGGTCACTCAGCCTCTCGAGGAAGTACTTTCCGGGATCGAGGGCCTCGATGTGATCACATCCTCGAGCAGGCCCGAGCGAAGCCAAATCACTTTGCGCTTCCGCATCGACCGGGACCCTGAGGGGGCGGCGGCGGACGTGCGCGATCGTGTTGCCCAAGCCGGTGCGCGCTTACCTACTGACGCTGATGAGCCGGTGATCCGAAAGGTAGAAGCGGACTCGCAGCCGATCATCTATTTGGCCTTGGCCTCGGATCGCCACAGTGCGATGGAGGTCAGCGAAATTGCCGACCGCATCGTCAAAGATCGGCTACAGAATCTGCCCGGGGTCGCCGAGATTCGGATTTTCGGCGAGCGGCAACCGGCGATGCGAATCTGGTTGGATCGCTTGCGGCTCGCCGGCTACGGGCTGACGCCCCAGGACGTGGAGGACGCGTTAAGACGGCAGAACATCGAGGTGCCGGCCGGCCGAATCGAGAGCAATCGGCGTGAATTCGAGATCTTGGCCGAGACCGATCTGCGGACTGTCGAGCAGTTCAACCAGCTCATCATCCGCGAGGCCGATGGTTATCTGGTGCGCCTTTCGGATGTGGGCGAAGCCCAGATCGCGCCCGCGAGCGAGCGGGTGAGCTCGCGCTTCAACGGCAATCCGTCCGTGGCAGTGGGTGTGGTCAAGCAGGCGACGGCGAACCCGCTCGAGGTGGCCCAGGCGGTCCGCGACGTGATGCCGCGCCTTCTCGAGATCTTGCCAGACGGCGTGCGGATGGAGGTGGGATACGACAGCACGGTGTTCATCGACCGTGCGATCCGGAACGTTCGAAACGCAGTGGTCGAAGCTATCGTTCTTGTCGTTCTCGTGATCTTCCTGTTCTTGCGCTCGATTCGAGCCACCCTGGTACCGCTCGTGACCATTCCCGTCTCACTCGTAGGTGGCTTCATTTTCATGTGGGCGTTCGGCTTTTCGATAAATACGCTGACTCTTCTCGCGATGGTCTTGGCAGTCGGGCTCGTTGTCGACGATGCCATCGTCGTCCTCGAGAACATCTCGCGGCACGTCGAGAAGGGCATGCGACCGTTCGAAGCTGCCCTCAAGGGATCGCGCGAGATCGCGTTCGCGGTGATCGCAATGACGATCACTTTGGCTGCGGTCTATGCGCCGATCGCCTTTCAGACCGGCAGGACCGGCCGCCTCTTCGTCGAGTTCGCCCTCACGCTCGCTGGGGCGGTGCTGGTCTCCGGCTTCGTGGCGCTCACGCTTTCGCCGATGATGTGTTCCGTGCTGCTGCGTCACGAGGAACGCCACAACTTCCTCTACCGGGCGTTCGAGGCGGTCCTGGCAGCGCTCATCCGGGGCTATCGGGCGAGCTTGCGATTCGCCATGACGGTGCGGCCCGCCGTGATCGTTGTCATGTTGCTCGTCGCCAGCTTCGCGGGCCTCCTCTTCAAGAGCCTTCCGTCCGAGCTCGCACCCGTGGAGGACCGGGGCACGGTGCTCACAATCGGCATCGCGCCCGAGGGCAGCACCCTCGCCTTCACGGACCGCTACGCCCGACGGATCGAGCAAGCCTACCGCGAGCACCCGGCGATCGAGCGGATCTTCTTGGTCATCGGGTTCGGCAACGACGTCACGCGGGCGCTCGGCTTCGGGAGGCTCAAAGACTGGGACGAACGACCGGGCGTTCTGCAGCAGAACATCACGCGCGAGCTCGCCCCTAAAATGGCGGCCATCCCGGGTTTGCTGGCTTTCCCGAACAATCCACCCTCGCTCGGTCAGAGTCCGGTGAGCAAGCCCGTTCAATTCGTGCTGCAAACTTCGCTGCCTTATACGGAACTCCAGCGAGCGGTGGACCAACTTCTGGCGAGCGCACGACGCAATCCCGGCCTGGTCAACCTCGACAGCGACCTGAAGCTCAACAAACCTCAGCTCAACGTCACGATCGATCGGGAAAAGGCCGCGTTGATGGGGATCGACGTGCGGACCATCGGTCAGGCTGTCGAGACCATGCTGGGTGGCCGGCAGGTCACCCGCTTCAAACGCGAGGGCAAACAGTACGATGTGATCGTTCAAGTGAAGCCCGAAGACCGGGCCACACCCGACGATCTCTCGCAAATCTTCGTCCGCGGGGCCCACGGAGTGATGGTGCCACTCGCCAATCTGGTGCGCATCGAGGAGACGGTGGCGCCGAAGGAGCTCAACCACTTCAACAAGTTGCGCTCGGCCACGATTTCCGCGACCTTGGCTCCGGGCTATTCGCTCGGCGAGGCGTTGGCCTTCCTCGAAGCCGAAGCCGAAAAGCTCGGTGCCGGCATCGTGAGTGACCTCGACGGCCAGAGCCGCGAGTTCCGCCAGTCCTCGGTGGGTCTCGCGGTGGTCTTCGTCTTGGCGCTCGCGTTCATCTATCTAGTCCTTGCAGCGCAGTTCGAAAGCTGGGTCGACCCGTTCGTCATCATGCTCACGGTGCCACTCTCGATGACAGGGGCGCTCCTGGCTCTCCAGCTGACCGGTCAGAGTCTCAACGTCTACAGCCAGATCGGCGTGGTTACGCTGGTCGGCTTGATCACCAAGCACGGTATTCTGATCGTCGAATTCGCCAACCAGCTACGCGCCCGCGGCCTCGAAAAGATCGAGGCCGTGGTCGAAGCCTCGGTACTGCGCCTTCGGCCGATCCTCATGACAACCGGCGCCATGGTACTCGGGTCGATCCCGCTCGCCCTGGCGACCGGAGCGGGAGCCGAGGGGCGCCAGGCGATCGGCTGGGTGATCGTGGGTGGCCTCGTGGTCGGCACCCTTTTCACCCTCTACGTAGTGCCCGTCGCTTACACCTTGTTCGCTCGTCGCAGTCTGCCGCGCTACGTGCGCGAGGCTGCAGGGCGTGGGCTGGACGAGAGGGCGCAACCGGTCGCGGGACGCGCCCTGCCGGCCGAGTGAGGCTCATGCAGCGTACTCGGAGAACCGATACGGTCCCGGCCAGGAACCGAGCGGGAGGAGATGGGTGACGATCGCGCCGTTCGGCAGACGGGCATGCAGATGCAGGCCCGGAGGCTCGAGCGTGAAAGAGGAGGGAGCGGCAGGATCGAGGCTCAGAGCGACTTGGTGGGCGGTCGAGGGAGCGATCGAGGCGATCGTCCCGGCCCAGATGGTCTGGACCGCGCGGTGGACGTGGCCGCACAGGATCCGCTCGACCCGACCGTGTCGGCGGACGAGCCCCTCGAGATCCTCGGGGTTCGCGAGACCGATGCGATCCATGTGGGCGATGCCCGTCGCGAAAGGCGGGTGGTGGAGCGCGAGGATCACCGGTTTGTCGCGGACCCGCGTGAACGCCTTCTCCAGCCAAGCGAGCCGGGCAGAACAGAGGGCGCCGCCGTCGGCGCCGGGCACGAGCGTGTCGAGCCCGATCAGGGTCGTTTCCGGGAACTCGTAGGTGAAATGGAGGAATTGGGGATCCTCGCTCGGGCAGAACCGCCGCCCCAGGATTTCTCGAAACGGACCGCGCGCATCGTGGTTTCCTGGTAGTGCCAGCACCGGCATCGGTAACCGGCCCAGCTCCGCTGCCACCACCTCGTACTCCTCCGTTCCCCCGTCGTAGGCGAGATCGCCTGTGACGAGCACGGCGTCCGGTGCCGGCGCGAGCCCAAGGAGTGCGTCCACCGCCTGCCGCAGCGCGGCGACAGTATCGACGATCCGATAGGCTCTACGGCCGGGGCAGGTCACGTGGCAGTCGGTGATCTGGGCGAGGAGCATGATCTTCTCTCCGAATGGGCCACCTCTGCCTAGCTTGTTCCCTTGGCCCGCGCGAGTCGTCCGGTGTCGACCTGCCGCGTTGGACCACCCGGGACGGACCCCTTATAAGGAGGCGTCTCCGCCGGCCCGGGGCGCTCCCCGCCGCGCGGACCCTGGGCCGACGAAAGGGTTCCCCCGCCATGCGCATCACCGGTCAAGACAGCCTGGGCGTCCGCCGCACCCTGGAGGCCGACGGCGTCGCTTACGACTATTTCAGCCTGTCCGAGGCGGCGCGCCGGCTCGGACCGATCGACCGCCTGCCGTGCGCCATGAAGGTGCTCCTGGAGAACCTGTTGCGCTTCGAGGACGGGCGGACGGTCACCGTGACAGATCTCGAGGCGGTCGCCCGTTGGATCGAGACCCGCACGAGCGAACACGAGATCGCCTTCCGGCCGGCGCGTGTCCTCATGCAGGATTTCACTGGCGTGCCCGCTGTCGTGGATCTCGCCGCGATGCGTGATGCCATGCTGGCACTCGGCGGTGACCCGCGAAAGATCAACCCCTTGGTTCCGGTCGACCTCGTGATCGATCATTCCGTCCAAGTCGACGTCTTCGCCAGCCGAGACGCATTCGAGAAAAACGTCGAGCTCGAATACGAGCGCAACCGTGAGCGTTACGCCTTTTTGCGTTGGGGCTCGCAGGCTTTCGACAATTTCCGCGTGGTGCCGCCGGGGACGGGCATTTGCCACCAGGTCAATCTCGAGTACTTGGCGCAGGTCGTCTGGACCGCGAGGGAGGGGAACCGCGCGATCGCCTATCCCGACACCCTGGTCGGAACCGACAGCCACACCACGATGATCAATGGCCTTGCCGTCCTCGGCTGGGGTGTGGGTGGCATCGAGGCGGAAGCCGCGATGCTCGGCCAGCCGGTCTCGATGTTGATCCCCGAGGTCGTGGGCGTGCGGCTCATCGGGCAATTGCCCGAAGGGTCCACGGCGACCGATCTCGTCCTCACCGTGACCCAGATGCTGCGGAGAAAAGGGGTAGTCGGCAAGTTCGTCGAGTTCTTCGGGCCTGGGCTCGATCATTTGCCGTTGGCCGACCGAGCGACCATCGCGAACATGGCCCCCGAGTATGGGGCGACCTGCGGTTTCTTCCCGATCGACGAGGTGACGCTCGACTATCTGCGGCTGACCGGCCGTGATCCGGCGCGTATCGCGCTCGTCGAGCGGTACGCCAAGGAGCAGGGACTTTGGCGCTCGCCGGACTCCCCGGATCCGGTGTTCACCGACGTCCTCGAACTCGACCTCCGGACCGTCGAGCCTTCGCTCGCTGGTCCCAAGCGGCCGCAGGATCGCGTTTCGTTGAAGGCGGCACGGAAGAGCTTCGAGGACGCTCTGCCGAACCTGCTCGCGGGCGCCGATCCGGAAGCCGAAGTGCCGGTGGAGGGCACCGACTACCGCTTGCGTCACGGTGACCTGGTCATTGCCGCCATAACCTCGTGCACCAACACCTCCAATCCCGGCGTGCTCGTGGCAGCCGGCCTGGTCGCGAAGAAGGCCCACGAAAAGGGGCTGTGCAGGAAACCCTGGGTGAAGACCTCGTTCGCGCCGGGCTCCAAAGTCGTCACCGATTATCTCGTAAAAGCCGGTCTCCAAGAACATCTCGACGCGATCGGCTTCGGTCTTGTCGGTTACGGCTGCACGACCTGCATCGGCAATTCCGGCCCCTTGCCGGAGCCGATTGCCGAGGCGATCAACCGGGGCAAGCTGGTCGTCACGGCAGTTCTTTCCGGCAACCGCAATTTCGAGGGTCGCGTCCATCCGCAGGTGAAGGCGAACTATCTGGCCTCACCGCCGCTCGTCGTGGCGTACGCGCTCGCGGGTTCGATGCGACGCGATCTTGCGAGCGAGCCACTCGGGCTCGGCCGCGACGGGAGTCCGGTATATTTGGCCGACGTCTGGCCGAGCCCTCGCGAAGTCGCCGACGTGGTTCGGATAGCCGTCACGGCGGATCTGTTCCGCAAGTCTTACGCCGAGGTGTTCGCGGGCGACGAGCGTTGGGCGGCGATCGGTGGGGGAGAAGCTGGTCTCACCTACCGCTGGGACGATCGCTCGACTTATGTGCGTCGGCCACCTTACTTCGAAGGAATGTCTCGCGAGCCCCGCGCGGCGCTCGAGGACATCCGAGGTGCCCGGATCCTCGCGATCTTGGGCGACAGCATCACGACCGATCACATCAGCCCGGCGGGCAACATCCCTCGGGACAGCCCGGCGGCGCTCTACCTCCAGAGCTATCAAGTCCAGCCGAAGGACTTCAACCAGTATGGGGCGCGCCGCGGCAATCACGAGGTGATGATGCGCGGCACCTTCGCCAACATACGTATCAAGAACGAAATGCTTGGTGGAAAAGAGGGCGGCCGGACGATTCTCTACCCTGACGGGGTCGAGATGTGGATCTTCGACGCCGCCATGTGTTACAAGGAACGCGGGATACCCGTGGTGGTGGTCGGCGGCCAGGAATACGGCGCCGGGAGTTCGCGCGACTGGGCCGCCAAGGGTCCGGCGCTGCTCGGGGTTCGAGCCGTCATCGCCGAGAGCTTCGAACGAATCCACCGCTCGAACCTCGTGGGTATGGGCGTGTTGCCGCTCGAGTTCACGGATGGGCAAAGTCGCAAGACGTTGGGGCTCGACGGCAGCGAGCTCGTGGACATTCTGGGCCTCGCTGGCGGGTTGCAGCCGCGCATGACGCTCGAAGGGGTGATCCATCGTAAGGATGGATCGACCGAGCACATCCGGTTGCGTTGCCGGGTCGATACCGCGGACGAGGTGGAGTACATCCGGCACGGGGGCATCCTCCACTACGTCCTGCGGATGCTCCTGGCATCGGGCGAGGCGGCCGGCCGAGCGTAGCGCCGCCGGCTCCGAGGCGCGAGGGCGAGGTGCATCAACTCCCGCGGGCCTTCGCCGCAGCTCGTCCGCGGCGATCGCCGGGTCGCCGTGCGCCGTGTTGGCGTCGCGCCACAAGGGCACGCATGGGCGTCTCCATGGACCCCTATCGTCGCCTTGGGTGCAGAGAGTGCGGAGGTGCCTGGGCCGCGTCCGCGAGCCATCCGGAGAAACGCCCAGCCCGACGAGGACGGATGGCGACACGAGGCTTCGGGGGCGAACGTCCCTTCGACCCGGTACACGCGTATCCGACTGATCGTCGACGCTGGCCGCCTTCGCTTCGCCGCGGCAGCTCCGACCTTTCCCATGAGCGGACACGCCCGGCGTCCGCTGGTCCGGTTCAGCCTTGGCGTCGTAAGCAGCGGAGGTCCAAGAGGGAGAGCGCCGCACATGCAGCGACCGATTCTTGACGAAGCGGGCCGCGATCTCCTTTTCCGCACCGCCCGAACGCACAGTGTCTGGCTCGACCGACCGGTGGAGGACGCGAAACTCGTCGAACTCTGGGACCTTCTGAAGTGGGGTCCGACGAGTGCCAACAGCTTGCCGCTGCGCGTCCTGTTCCTCAAGAGCCGGGAAGCGAAAGAGCGGCTCCGGCCCGCGCTCTCGCCCGGCAACGTGGACAAGACCATGACCGCACCGGTGACCGCCATCTTGGCCTACGATACGCGATTTTACGAGCTCTTGCCGCGCACTTTCCCGCACGAGCCAGAGGCCGTGTCGTGGTTCACCGGCCCGGGCAAGGAGGGGGTTGCGGAGGAGACCGCCTTTCGAAACGCGAGCTTGCAGGGGGGCTACTTCATCTTGGCAGCGCGTGCGGTCGGGCTCGACTGTGGGCCGATGTCGGGGTTCGATCGCGCGCGGGTCGACGCCGAGTTCTTTCCGGATGGCCGCTACCGTTCGAACTTCCTGTGCAACCTCGGCTACGGGGATCCGTCGAAACTGCCGCCACGCAACCCACGGCTCGCCTTCGACGAGGCCTGCCGCATCCTCTGAGCCAGCTGGCGAGAGGCGTGTCCCTCAGGTGAAATCCTCGTCAGGAGATACCGCGGGGCGTTGTCGAAAAGCTCGATTGGTCAACGGGTTGGCAGTAGCGCCGACGAGTTGTTCGGTGCCGTCGCGTTCATGTGAGCGAGCGCCCCATTGATCCAGGACCAATTTGGTCCCGTATGATGGGGCGTGGTCGGCGGGATCGAGATCCCGGAACCGACCCGAGCGACGGAGGCACCATGGTGGCGTTGTCGGAGACGGCGGACACCGCCCGCGCCAACCGGAAGCTGGTTCGCGAATCGATGGCCGCCCCCCTTCTGGAGCGCGAGCACGAGCGCGAGCTCGCGGTCCGGTGGCGGCAGCATCGCGACGAGAAGGCGTTGCACGAGCTGGTCCAATCGTACATGCGCTTGGTCATCGCCACGGCCAGCCGCTTCAAAAATTACGGGTTGCCACAGGCCGACCTCGTCCAAGAAGGTGTGGTCGGCCTCATGCAGGCGGCGGCGCGTTTCGAGCCCGAGCGTGACGTCCGGTTCTCCACCTATGCCGCGTGGTGGATCCGTTCTTCCATGCAGGACTTCATCTTGCGCAACTGGTCCGTGGTTCGTACCGGGACCACGGCTGCACAGAAGTCGCTCTTCTTCAATCTCCGGCGGCTACGGGCGAAGATCGAAGAAGGCACGGGTGGCAGGCTCGACGATGTCGGGCGCGCGCAGATCGCCGAGCAACTCGGCGTCACCCGGGCCGACGTCGAGGATATGGAAATGCGTCTTTCGGGCGGCGACCAGTCCTTGAATGCCACGATCGGTCCCGACGGGGACGACGCGTGGCAGGACTTCCTCGCCGACGATCGGCCGAATCCGGAGGAGAGTGTCGCCGAACTCCGTGACAGCCGTCGTCGGTCCGAATGGCTAGCCTCATCCCTCATGGAGCTGAGCGAGCGGGAGCGGATCATCATTCGGGAGCGGCGGCTGCGCGAAGAGGGGAGCACCCTCGAAGAGCTCGGCGTGAAGCTGGGTATCAGCAAGGAGAGGGTGCGACAGATCGAGCACCGCGCGCTCATGAAGCTCAAAGCCGCCCTTCTCCGTCAGGTTGACCATCCCGCCGATCTTGCATTCCTGGGTGCAACCCCCAGCTGAAGCGGGAGACGAACGCGTCGGGAGCCGCGGCGGGCCGTCGCCGACCGCGGTATCCCAGGGCCGGGTGCCATGGACAATCGGCTGCATCTGGCGAAGATGGATGCGGCCCGGGGTTGGTAAGGGTGCTCCTGCTTACCACCTACGGGGTCGAACGGACCCGCGGTCGTGTTCGTGGCCAGCCAGCGAGAGGTCGGAATGAAGGTTGCCTGGGCGGGAGCGGTGGCGCTCGCGCTGGTCGCTGTGGTTTCGGGGTTGGCCGAGGCCCGTGACAAGGATGGGTCGTTCGCGGTCAAGGGCGTCGGCAACGAGAGCTGTGGCGCCCTCCTCCAAGCCTTCAAAGAGAAGAAGCCGGGTGTGGAAGCTTACATCAACTGGTTGGAAGGCTTTCTCACCGGGCTCAACGATGCGACTCCGCAGACCTACGATACGGCACCCTGGCATTCACCCGTGATCCTTTTCGAGCTCACCGCGCGGTATTGTGACCAGAACAGGGAGGCCCGCCTGATCCAAGCCGCCAAGGCGGTGGAGGAAGTCCTTCGCCCCTTCCGCCTCACCCAGCGGTCGCCAGTCGTCGAAATCAAGGTCGGTGAGCGGACCATGCGCCACTACCAGGACACCATCCGGCGCGCCCAAGAGCTGCTCATCAAAGCGGGTGTCTTGACGGGGAAGGCGGACGGGGCATGGGGGCCGAAGACCCAACAGGCGTTCGAGGCTTACCAGGAGCGGTCTGGTCTGAAGAAGACCGGCCTTCCCGACCAGGAGACCCTTTTCAAGCTCTTCTTCGAGGCGCGGCAAGCTAGTCTTTCCGAGGGCTCCTCCTCCAGCCCTGCCGCCCGCCCGCAACAGCCGGCGACGCGTCAACAATCGGCGCCCGCGCGTCAGCCGACCGGTAGTCGCCAGGGTACCAGCGGCGGAGCGCAGGCCCAGGGACAAGCTCCGGCCGCTCAACCGCCTTTGAACCTCCAGGTCCGCTGAGCCGCCTGCTCAGGCGACGGCCCGCCAGGCGGCGAGGAACGCCCGAGCCCGGTCCCGCACCTGTTCGGGCGGGACGCCAGGTCGATACAGCGCCGAGCCCAGGCCGAAGCCGGCAGCCCCCGCTGTGCGGAACGCGGCCATCGCTTCCGGGGTTATCCCGCCCACCGGCAAAAGTTTCGTGCCCGCCGGTAGCACGGCTGCAAGTGCCTTGACGACAGGCGGCCCCAGCATCTCCGCAGGGAAGAGCTTCAAGGCGTCGGCTCCTGCATCGAGCATGGCGAAGGCCTCGGTGGGCGTCGCGACACCGGGAACCGCGAAGAGTCCCAGTCCCTTGGCCTCGCGGACGATGCTCGCATCGGCGTGCGGTGTGACGATCAGCCGAGCGCCGGCGCGGACCACCTCGCTGACCTCGGCCGGCCGCCGCAGCGTCCCGGCACCCACGAGCGCTCGGCCGAGGAGCGTGCTCGCGAGGCGGCCGATGCTCTCGAGCGGCTTCGGCGAGTTGAGCGGCACCTCGAGGACGCGGATCCCCGCTTCCACCAAGGCCTCGCCGACCGCCTCCACCTCCTCCGGCTGCACGCCGCGCAGGATCGCGACGATCGGTGGGTCGAACCACGGATCGAGCGAACTCATCGACCCCGCCCCTCGAGCAACCCGGCGAAGAGGGCGAGCCGGTGCTGGCCACGTGCCGCCGCATCCGGCGCGGCCAGGGCGTATGCCCGACCCGCGAGCTCGAGCGCCCGAGCATACCTCGCGACGAGGGTCGGCTCGCCGACGAGCAGCACGGGGTCTCCGTCATTGGCGAGGGCCGCCGCCTCACGCAGCTCGCTGCCGATCAAGAGCCCGGAAAGGTAGCTCTCGACGGCGTTGGTGCCGAGCTCCCCTGCGAGTACGAGGCTCCGGGCCGAAAACAGCCGGGCGAAGCTGGCACCGCCCGGACTTTCGGCCGAGAGCCCGACCCTCACCCCGCGCTCGAAGCCGGGTTCATCCCACGTCTCGCCCTCGACCAAACGACCGAGGATCGAGTGCCTCTTGAGGAGGGCGAACAACTCGCCCGTCATGAAGGTCGAAAAGCTCAGCACGCAGCCCCCCTCGACCTTCACCCACTTGCTGTGGGTCCCGGGCAACAGCAGCGTGCGCGCTTCGGGTACTTCGGCGAGGGCTCCGAGGATCTGGGTTTCCTCGCCGCGCATCAGGTCCGGCAACCCGTCCGGCCGGCGCGTCGAAAGGCCGGGGACGAAGCGCAGCGTCAGGCCGTCGTCGAGATGGAGGCCTGCGAGCGCATCGGCGAGACGTTCCGGCGTCACCGGGCACGGAAGGTAGGGGACTTCGAGCCAACCCTGCCGGCTCGTGACCATGCCCGACAGAACGATCGGCAGCCCAGGGTGGGCGTCGAGCCAAGGGCCCAAGAGTTCGCGAAGCCGAATTTCGAAGTCGCCTCCCGAGACCTCGAGAATCCCGGTGGCTGCCGTCATCCGCTCGAGGACCCGACCCTCCCGGTCCATCAGGGCGGCACGGAAGCTGCTCGTTCCCCAGTCGACACCGATCAGGGCGGGCGGGCTCAACCCACGTCCCCCCGATCGAGGAGCGCCTCGACCGCTTCGCGGGTCGGCAACGGTGCGACCGCTCCGAACCCCGTCGTGGCGAGGGCCGCCGCGGCATTGGCGAAGCGACCGGCCGCGAACGGATCGCCCGTGCGCAAATAGACGGCGAGGAAGGCGCCGTCGAAGGCATCGCCCGCGCCGGTCGCGTCGACTGCCGCCACACGGTGTGCTGCCAATCGTTCGCGCCGCTGCGGCGTCGCGACGATCGCCCCTGCCGCGCCGAGAGTCAGCGCCACGACTTTCGGACCGAGGTCGAGGAGATGGTCGAGGATCGCATCCGGCTGCTCGAGGCCGAACAGAGCTCGCGCATCCTCGAGGCCGGGCAACACGATGTCGGCCATCCGTGTGGCCTCGCGCACGATCGCCCGGGCCCTTGCCGCGGGCCAGAGCGCCGGGCGGTAGTTGGTGTCGTAAGCGATCGCGCCGCCCGCCGCGCGGACGATCTCGAAAGCGCGGAACACGGTGTCGCAAGCCGAAGTGGAAATCGCCTGGCTGATCGCCGAGGCGTGCAGGACGCGCGTTCCACGCAGCCAGGTTTCAGGCAGATCCTCCGGCCGCATGCGGCTGGCCGCCGAGCCGCGGCGCAGATAGCTGAAGCGGTGACCATCGCGGCCGTGCGTCACGACGTAAAGCCCGGTGGGCGCCTCCGGGTCGCGCGCTACGCGCGAGGCGTCGACGCCTTCCCGCCGCCACAATTCGACGAAGCTGTCGCCCAGGGGATCGGCTCCGAGGCGGGTCCAATAGCCGACCTTCAGGCCAAGCCTCGCTGCGGCGATCGCGCAATTCGAGGTATCGCCACCATGCCCCAGGCGCAGTACGGGCTCGTCCGGCCGGGTCTGGTTGAGCTCGACCAAAGGCTCGCCCAAACACACGAGGTCGAGGCTCATGGGGGCTCGGCGGCCATGAGCTCGGCGAGCGCGCGGCGGTGGAGCTCGGCCGAGGCGGCGCCGAAGCAGCAGAGCAGCACCCGCTCCGGCAGCGCCTGCCGCGCGAGTGTCTCGGCCACCGTGCGCACGGCGATGGCGGCGGCGCGCTCCGCGGGGAAGCCGTAGATGCCGGTGGAAATGGCGGGAAAGGCGATGCTCGCGATCCCCTTTTCGGCTGCGAGCTCGAGCGACCGGCGATAAGCGCTCGCCAAGAGCGCGTCCTCGCCGACCTCGCCGCCGTGCCAAATCGGTCCCACGGCGTGGATCACCCAACGCGCCTTGAGCCCGAACCCCGGTGTGATCACGGCATCGCCTGTTGCACAATGACCGATCGCCGAACAGGCGCGGGCGAGCTCCGGCCCGGCAGCGCGATGGATCGCCCCGCAGACACCGCCGCCTGGCGCGAGGCGCTCGTTCGCGGCATTGACGATGGCTTCGACGTCGAGCGTCGTGATGTCGCCTTCGACCAACGTGATCCGCTCGAGAGCGCGGCGCAGGCTTGCTCCGGCTTCGGCCATCGCCCAACCTCCCCTTCACACGAGCTTCCCTAGCACGGTCGAGGCCGCCGCGAGGAGAGATGATCGTTCGCCGCCCCCTCGTGATCTTGAGCGAACGCCAACGGCGGTTGCACAAGCTGCGCAACGTCGTCCAGTCGGCGCTCCTCGTGCTCGGCATGCTGGGTATCCTGGGCTTGTGTGCCTTTTTCGTCTGGGGCTGGGTCGGCCTCGTGTGGGCCGTCGTGCTCACCGGGGCTTCGTTGCTTTTGGCCCCCACGATCGCCCCGGAATGGGTGATGCGCGCGTACGGCGCCCGACCGCTCGAGCCCGCGGACTTTCCCGAAGGTTACGGGCTGTTGCGGCGGCTCGCCGCGCGGGCGGGTCTGGAGCGGCTGCCGCGCCTTTATTGGCTGCCGACACCGATCTTGAACGCCTTCGCCGTGGGCCGGCCGGATCGCGCCGCGATCGGCCTGAGCGACGGTCTGCTGCGGGCCCTGACACCCCGCGAGCTCGCCGGCGTGTTGGCGCACGAACTGAGCCACGTCCGCAACGACGATCTTTGGATCATGGGCCTAGCTGACGTCGTGAGCCGCCTTACGAGCTTACTGTCTTGGCTCGGTCAATTGTTGTTGATCTTCAACTTGCCTTTCCTTTTGACCGGTGGGGTCGCCGTCCCTTGGCTCGTCGTCTTGCTTTTGGTGTTCGCACCGACGCTCGTAGGCCTCCTCCAGCTCGCGCTTTCGCGCTCGCGCGAGTTCGATGCCGATCTGGACGCTGCGGCGCTCACCGGCGACCCGCAGGGTCTCGCTTCGGCGCTCGCCAAGCTCGAACGCTTCCAAGGGCGCTTTTGGGAAGAGATCTTCATGCCGGGGCGGCGCATGCCGATCCCTTCTCTGCTGCGCACCCACCCGCCGACCGAAGAGCGCATCCGCCGCCTTCTCGACCTCTACGAGCCGGTCGAACCGCCGATCGAGGTCCCGGAGCGGATCGTCGGGCCTCGCAGCGTTCGGATCGCGAGCGGCCCGCCACGCTGGCATCGCACCGGCGTATGGTATTGAAGCGTGGCGGCTACAGCGCCACTCGCTGATTCCCGGCGTGGGCTTGCGCACGGCTCGCTCGAGCGGCATCGCTCCGCGCCGGAGCCTCGGGTCGTGCAGGATGAAGCGGTGGGCCGCCGACTCCGGCGAGCGCAGCCACGGCCCCGGGCTGCAATAGGCGGCGATGCGCGATTTCGAGGAAGTTCGGGCGATCGCCTGGGGGGCGGAATCGAGTGCCGGGCGTGCCGTCGAGGTGGCGGGGGCCGGGCCTGGCGCCACGCTCGCCCGCTCGTGGGCGGTCGGTGCTGGGCTGGTCGCGGGCGCGTGGCTGTTCCTCGCCTGGCCCTGGGTTTTCGGTGGGGCCCTGATCCCGTGGGACGCCAAAATCGAATTCTATCCGACTGTTCGCTTCCTTTCCGACGTTTGGCACTCCGGCCAATCGGCCTTTTGGAACCCCTACGTGTTCGGTGGATGGCCACTGGTCGCCGATCCGCAATCGTTGATCTTCCAACCTTTGTTCGCCGCCTTGGCCTGGCTGGTCGAGCGCCCGAGCATGGCTGCGGTCGATCGGGTGGAACTCCTCCACCTCCTTTTCGCGGGGCTCGCCGTCCTGGGCTGGTTCCGGATCAGCGGTTGGTCGATGCCCGGCGGCGTCCTCGCGGCGCTCGTGGCGATGCTGGGGGAACGGTAGCGGGCCGGCTCCAACATGTCGGCCTCGTCGTGAGCTATGCATGGTTCGTCGTGTCACTGCCCTTGTTGCGACTCACATTCGAGCGCCGCTCGTTGGTGTGGGCGACGGCTTTCGGCCTCGCGTCCGCGTTGATGCTGCTCGGCCGTGACCAAGTCGCCATGCTCGGGGCGTGGGCACTGCTGGGCTACGCGCTCCACGAAGCCCTTTCCGCCGAACGACCGGGGCAGTGGCTGCGCGAGCGGGCACCGGTCATGGTGGTCGCGGCGGCAATCGTCGGGCTTTTCGTCGGGCCGTGTCTCTTGCTGACGTTGCAGCTCGCGTCGGTGAGCAACCGGCCGACGATCCCGCTCGAGGAAGCGCTCACGGGCTCGCTGTCGCCCGTGAACTTGTTCACCATGCTCGCACCGGATTTTTTCGGCTCACTCGGCCATCACGCCGATTATTGGGGTCCGACCAATCCGCGCTGGCCCTGCTGCGACTGGACCGACCGATCGACGAACTATCTTTACATGGGCGCTCTGCCTGTCGTGCTGGTGCTCTGGCACGGATTGATCGGCCGGCGACTGTGGGCCCGCGAGATCCGCTACTTCGTGCTCCTCGCTTCGGCGGCCGGTCTCTACGCCCTCGGCCGACACACGCCCGTTTTCGCGTTCCTGTTCGACTGGCTGCCCGGCGTCGCGCTGTTCCGTCGGCCCGCGGATGCGACTTTCCTGATGGTGCTGGGTCTAGCGGTATCCGCGGGGTGGCTGTTCCACCGAGCGATCATGGAGGGAGCACCGACGCAACCAAGCCGTGCGGCTTTGGCGCTGTGGGCCATGGGAGCGCTGGTCGCTCTCGGCTACGGTCTGGTGCTCGCCCACGCGTTCGGGCGGCTCGCTCGAACCGTTCCGGCCCTCGTGAGTGGCCTTCTTCTCGTCGGCGCCGCCGCGGCTCTGCTCGTGGCGCTCGACCGCGCGGGTCGGTTGCGGCCCGTGCTCGCCTGGCTGCTCGTGGCTCTGGCCGCGGCCGATTTGCGCCTGTTCAATGCCGGCTCGACCCTCAACGCCGCGTCCGCATCCGACCGCCAGGAACTCGCGGCCCTCGAAGGCGATGGATTGGCACCGATCCTCCAAGGTCTTGCTCATGATGCGAGCGCCGAGGGGCCGCCGCGGTTCGAACTTCTCGGGCTCGGAGGGTACCGGCAGAAAGCCGGCATGATCTACGGCATCGAGGGCACGCTCGGTTACGGCCCATTGCGGCTCGCCCTCTACGATCAGGCGATCGGCGCGGGCCAAAACAGCCACGAGCCGGTCCGGCGGTTCACGCCAGTGGCCCCAGGCTACGCAGCGCCGTTGCAGCGCCTTTTGGGCGCTCGCTTCATCGTGGCGCCGGTGGGCCCCGAAGAACTCGACCGGCGCCTTCCGGTCGATTCCATGCCCCTCGTGGCGAGGCGCGGGACGGTGCGGATCCACGAAAACCCCTGGGCGTTGCCGCGCGTCATGCTGATCCGCCGTGGCGTGGTTTTGGACGCGGAGCGGATCGTCGCCCGCGGCAGCTGGCCGCAACTCGATCCCTCTGCGGCCGTGATCCTCGACCGCAAGCCGTCGGAGTGGAACCGTTGGGTGACCCGCGTCGACGGCTCGATCGGCGAACCCGAGGTCACCCTCCGCCGCTATACGACCACCGAGATCGAAATCGAGGTCGCCACGCCCTTGCGTGCTTTCCTGGTCCTCAACGACCTCTGGTATCCGGGCT
>Ga0308410_1000544_pt1 | contig 20378 bp, 13 predicted proteins | sample HotsprOSTMatCore_FD_203467 | JGI IMG/M metagenome (GOLD analysis project Ga0308410, IMG submission 203467) | Hot spring phototrophic mat microbial communities from Octopus Spring, Yellowstone National Park, Wyoming, United States -... | ecosystem: Environmental > Aquatic > Thermal springs > Hot...
CAGTCCCCACAGCAAGCGCGCCAGGAGCAGGGGCGGCAAGGTGGTGCTGGTGGCGTACATCGTCGTTGTCAGAACGCCGAGCGCGAGCGAGCCAAGAAAGATGGCACGGCGATTCGGCAGGCGGTCGAAGAACCAGCCCATCGCGTTGTTCGTGACCAAGCGGATGATGCGGTTGATGCTGAGAATGACGCCCACAAAACCGAGGGCGATGCCCGCATCGGCAAAACGCGTGGGCAGGACGGTGTACAGCGTCCCGTCGCCCATCAGCGACAGCGCGGTGGCAAAGCCCAGCGGGAAGATCGCCCAGGCGGCTGGGGTATGGCGTGGAGTGAGAGGGCGAGTCTTGAACATTTGCGGTGTTCACTTTACCTGAAACAACGTTCCGATAAAGTAGGTGATGATTCCCACGCCCAGACCAATCAACAACATCTCCAATCCGCTGCGCAACCAATGGCGCCCTGTCACCAACACTTTGGCGGCGCCGACCACAAAGTATGCCAGCGCGCTGATGACGAACGAGGCAATCACCGCTGGCATCCCATCGGCAAAGAAAAAGGGCACCACCGGCACAAACGCACCGAGCGCGGTGAAAATGCCCGCACTCAGCCCTTCGATGCGAGGATCGGGAAATGTTTCTGCCGATAACCCCAGTTCTTCCGATGCCAGTGTTCTGAGCAACTGTTCGGGACGTTCTGCCATACGGAGCGCCAGTTCACGCGCCTCCTCAGGCGTAAATCCTTTCAGTTCGTAGAACAATGCCATCTCTTCACGCTCTTGCTCTGGGTTCAGTTCGATCTCTTCGCGCTCGCGCGCCAACTCGGCTTCGTACACCTCGCGTTCCGCTTTGGCAGCCAGATACGCGCCCGCCCCCATCGAAAGCGCATTGGCGATCACGCCGGCGATACCACTCACAATGACGAACAACGATGACGCGTTGGTAGCACCCGCCACACCGGCGACGACGCCAAACACCGAGCCAATCCCATCATTCATCCCGTAAATCGCCTGACCGATCCAGCCACCGCCGCGCACGTGCCACTTTTCTTTCTTCAAGATAAAATCGAGACGCGCCTGGGGCGTGGTCATCTCTTGCAGCACCTGGCTGTGCACCTGTTCTTCGCGCTCGTTCGCGCGTAACGCGGCGCAATCGGTGTCGGCGTGAGCCAGAGCCGCCAGTTGTGCATAAGCGGCGGTATCGCTCTCTTCACTCTGTTCGATTCGCCGTAACGCGTTCTCGGTACCGGATTGCACAAGCAACCAGCGCCACATGCGTTCGCGCCACGATTCGCGAAATGGCAGTGGCGCGCTCCCCAGTTCGCGCAAGCGTTGCTCCCACGTTTGCGCGTGTCGCTCTTCGGCTTCGGCGAGACGATTCAACACCTCCCGTTGCTGTTTAGAGCGTGCGCGCTGTGCCAGTGCGCGATAGGTGCGCGCGCCCGCCATCTCGCGTCGCCACGCGGCTTGTAAGCCAGCAATCAGTTTGGCTTGATCTTCCATAACTATACCTTCAACGATCGCAAACTTTCATTTTTGTTTGCACAGTACGGCTTGACCCTACTCATCCCCCTGCCCCCTGCTCTCCCCGCTTGGCGGGGAGTGGGGGGTGTGTGGGGGGGGGGGTGGGGGGCGCCCCCCCCCCCCGCCACCACACCGTCCTTTGACTCCCCCTCCCCGTTGGGGCGAAAAATTTTTCGCCCCAACGGGGAGGAGGCAAGGGGGTGGGGCTTGACGCTATAGACAGCACGGCTGAGTAATTAAAATGAAAGTTCGTACCCGTGCCGTGTATAATTACCGTCATCCCTGAGCGGAGATATACCCAATCGGCGCGCGCGTAATCTGTTCCACCGGCAGGACATCAATCAATTCATACGCGCGTGTCCCCAGGCCCAGTTGCTCACCATACACGACCACTTGATACGGATCTTTGAGCGGTCCGTGCAATTGGCGGAAGGGATGCCCTTCGCGCGTATGCACTTCCATCGCCGTCGGCACGTTTTCCTCGATGAGCCGTTCGCGCGCGGTCAGGTCAAGTACGGCTTGATCAATCGCCACAATATCGTCCGAACCGAAAATGCCCACATCGCGCAAAATCGGCATACTGGTAAAGCCAAAACAATCGCACACCGGCGTCATGTGCGTTGCCAGACTGAGGTGAATCACTTTGCCCGGTGCAAACGTCGAAAGGACGATTTTTGCGCTGATGGCGCACGCTTCTTGAAAAGCGTAAAAATTCACCGGGTCAATCTTGAGACTGTTTGGCGGCGCGACCTGTAAACAGCGACCGCATTGAGTACATTGCTCAAAGTGAAGGTGCAGTTCCGTGGGGTTATCCTTGTCCTCGACGATCGCTTTGTGTGGGCAGGCAGCGATGATGCGTTGCCGCGTCTCTGCATCGGGGCAATGTTCCGCGAACCAGTAGCGATCATAGTGCATCGTGTCGTGCATCGCGCTGCGCGTCCTGCCAATCATACAACCGAGAGCAATGTTCTTGAATGCCGCGCCAAAGCCGCAACTGGGATGCCCTTTGACGTGCGCGAGATTGATGAGGAAGGTGGCATCCTGAATCATTCCCGCCACACCCCATTCTTGAATGTTCTTGAACGGATAGGTGTGATTGTAAAAATACTTTTCGTCCAGACCCGCCGCAGGATAGACGCGGCAACCCAGCGTTTCGGATGAATAGCCGCGCTCTTCTGCACCTTTAACGTCCCAGTGGACATCAGTGACAAACGGTTTCCCACCGCCCTCTTTCACGGCTTGAACGATTTTACGCACAAAGACCGGATGCACCGTTGAATAGCCGATGTTGTTGCCCAGATGCATTTTGATTGCCACGAGTTCATCTTTGACACGCTCACGCAGACGCAGACGTTCTAAAATCAAATCGAGTTTAGCGGGGAGTGTTTCTCTGGCTTCTAGCCGACACTGCCGCGCAGAACCAAAATAGACTGGACTTGGCATCGTAACATTCCTCCGTTAAACACGACCGCCGACGGACGACCGCCGCGCGGCGCGCTTTTTTCTCGTTCTCCTCATACCTCCGTCACGACGGGAATGATCATCGGACGGCGATGGGTTTGTTGGAACAGGTATTGACTCAACGTCTCCTTGAGTTTGACGCTGAGCGCGGTATCGCCACTACCTTTTTTCAGCGTGTTCACGATGACCTGTTTGGCACCAGCGAGTATCTCTTCGGATTGCTCGGCATAGACAAAGCCGTGGGTGATGATTTCGGGTCCAAACACCACTTGGCCGGTGCGCGCATCGCGCGTGAGCACTGCCACGACAAAGCCGTCCGCCGATAAATGATGCCGCTCGCGCAACACCGTGCTCCCCACATCCCCAACTCCCAGACCATCCACCAGCACATCGCTGGCGGGCACGCGGTCACGCGCAAGACGCGCGTGCCCCTGCTCATCGAATTCGATGACGGCGCCATTTTCGACGACGAAGATATTTTCGGCGGGCAGACCCAGCGACTCGGCCAGCCGCGCGTGCAAGACCAGATGCCGATACTCACCGTGCAGGGGAATAAAGTAGCGGGGGCGCAAGAGATTGATCAGCAATTTTTGCTCTTCCTGACTGGCATGTCCCGAAACGTGCACGTGCATCAAATCGGAATAGTACACGAATGCGCCGGCGCGAAACAGATTATCCAGCGTACGGTTGACCGTCTCTTCATTCCCCGGAATCGGCGTGGCAGAGAGAATCACCGTATCGCCCGGCACCAGTGACACTTGCTTGTGATCGCGATTCGCCATTCGCACCAGCGCGCTGGTCGGCTCGCCCTGACCGCCGGTGCACACAATCACCAGGCGGTGCGGAGGATACCGCGACATCTCATCCACGCGAATCAAGCCCTCTTTGGGTACACGGAGATAACCCAGTTGTATGGCGATTTTGACATTGTCTTGCATCGAACGTCCGATAATGACGACTTTACGGTTATAGCGCGTGGCAATGTCAATCACTTGTTGAATACGCGAGATATTCGAGGCAAACGTTGCCACAATCACGCGCCCCGGCGCTGAGGCGAACACGCGCGCGAAACTATCGTTGATGCTCATCTCGGACGGGGTATAACCGGGCGAATCGGCATTCGTGCTATCGCTCGTCAACGCCAGCACACCCCGTCCACCCAGTTCGCCCAGTTTGGCAAAATCGGTGAGATGTCCATCCACCGGGCTGGGATCGAACTTGAAATCGCTCGAATACACCAGCGTTCCGATGGGTGTGGTAATCGCCAGACCAATGCCATCGGGAACGCTGTGGCACACGTGAAAGGTCTCGATAGTGAACGGCTCGAGGCGAAAGATGTCGCGCGTGGAAATCGTATGGAGTGTCGCGTGGCTCAAAAGTTTGTGCGCCTTGAGTTTGACTTCGATTAAACCGCGCGTGAGTGGTGTAGCGTAAATCGGCACATTGAGGCGCGGCAAGAGGTAGGGCAACGCGCCGATGTGGTCTTCGTGCCCGTGCGTGATGACAATGCCGCGCACGCGGTCGCGATGAGCCAGCAAGTAGGTGATGTCGGGGATGACAATGTCCACACCGAGCATCTCACTTTTGGGAAACATCAAGCCCGCGTCAATCACCAGAATCGCGTCGGCGTACTCGACCAGCGTCATATTCTTGCCGATTTCGCCGGCGCCGCCCAGCGGAATGATTTTGAGTTTGGGTTTCATAGAGAGCATCCTATCACGGTAATACCAGTGGCGCTAACAAAACGTAATCTGCACCGTCACTCGTACGCAAACGCACGCCCGTCGTCGCGTCGTACACTCCAATGACCAGCCGATAGACACCGGCCGGGACATCCACCGCATTCAAGGTGTGCACGCTGGTGACATACTCGTCTTCGATCCAACCGGTGGTGGGCAGAGCACCATTGCCGGGGAGCGCGTCACCTGCCGCAAGGACGCGATTCTGCGCGTCGAGCAGATGGACAAACACAGTGTAGGATGTGTTCATCTGTGTCAGCGCGCGCCAATGCAAGGTCAGGTGTATCTGTCTGGACGCGCTGATGTGAGTAGCATAGCCGAGTAGTTTCATCTTGTTCTCGAAGACGGCCTCCCACACCTGCTCGATGGTAGGGGCGGTCATCGTGCGCGCGCGATTTTTGATTTCGATCTTGCCCAGTTCAACCACGGTGGGTAAAAAGGGCAACAACGTCGAACCCAACAACGTGTTATCGTGCGCCACGGTGAGTTTCAGCGTATAGACTCCATCGGATAGATTGGCAGGGAGATAGAACACAGGAAAATCGCGCACGAAAATATGCGGTTGCCATTGGGGGGGCGGATACCCCGCGCTGATCAAGGCATCGCGGCTGGCGATGAGTTTGCCCTGTCCATTTTCCAGCGACAGGCGCGCGACCAGTGTAGCAGGTAATTTCTGCCACCCGGCGCGCCACAGTAACGTGAGTGGCACCGCATCGCCCGGACGCAGCGCGGCGCGCGTATCGAGTGAATACCCTTCCAGCGCGAGGAGACCGAAATCTGCCGCGACGATTTTCTCGACCTGCCAGATCTCGCGACGCGGCGCGCGCGTATCGGCATCCAGAACGATGCGCTGCAAATCGGTCTGATTCAATACCTCTCCCGATACTGCATCGTACAGAGTGACCTGTAGCGTGTACGCGCCGGGCGGCGTGCCGAACCAAATCGGCACGTCGTACGTGTCCACGATGATCTCGCCGACGCGCCAAAAAGAGGTGGGATACGCTCCGCGCACAGGGCGATGGTCGGTTTGCCCAAAGATGCGTCCATCGGCGCGCAGGATTTTGAGCGATACGAACGCGTCCACCGGTATCTTTTCGACGACCTGCCAGTACAGTGTCACGCGCAACGTTTTGCCGCTTTCAAGATGCTGGCTGCGTGGCATCGCGTCAAAAGACGCGCGGACGTTATAGCCCAGCAGTTTCACCGCACCAAAATCGGCAGACAACGGACGCGGTACAGCAGGGATAGACCACTGGGGTTGCGGCTGGACGCGAATCAGCGCACCCAGCGACGCAAGCGAATATTTTTCGGCGAGTCCCGGCAGTGGACGCGTAAGATACACGGCGCGCTGACGCTGGAGCGCCGTCTCGACTGCCACGCGGCGCACCTCTTCTTTATCGGCGGCAATCGTTTGCACATCGGGACGCAAACCGTGCACCTCTTGAAAATAGCGCATCAACGTCATCTCACCCAGAATACCGATCACGGTCGCATTGTCTTCAAATGGTTGTGTCATCCAATCTATGCCTTGATCGTACACCTCCCAGCGGTGCGATAGATCGTTGGCGGCAAAGTTGGCGATGAGCAGTTGAAGCGGGATGAGCGTCAACAGGACGGTGAGGACGAGGCGCAGAGCCAGCGCGGAGGCGAACCTCGAAAGGATCAACGCGCTTGCCACTGCCAACAACAGCGCGCCAAGCAAGAACATGGTCAAGAAATGCACCTCGACATCCGCCGCGCGATAGTTGAAGACAAACACAAGTTGCAACGCCAGCGCGCTGAAAATCAACACCCCCTCGCGCCAGCGCCGCCACAAACCGACAAGACCCAAGACCACTAGCGCGAGTCCCGCGAAGGTGAATTGATGTTCAAACAGTGTTTGGTAAAAGGCAACATCGTGCACAACGTTCAGAGGATTATCGGTGACAAATGCCAGATACCCCAACGCAGTGACCCATTCGAGAAAACCCGCCAGCGTATTCTGATAGGTGCCATCCGCAGAACCGATCGCACCACGCAAAGGGAGATACAGATAAAAAGCCAGCGGCACAAGCATCCAGCCCAACGCGCGCACGAGCGTCTTTCGATCAGGCTGCCACGCGCGCGCTGCCAGAGCAAGGTATAACACAATCGCCGGATAGAGCAGAGCGATTAAACGATGATGCGCCAGGCCCAGCCCCATCGCCAGCGCGAGCGCGTACAGGCCACGCGGGGCAGGGCGACGCACGTAGCGAAGCGTCAACCACAACACCAGCGCGGTCAGGAGCATTTGCAGCGCGTACACTTCGGCGACGACGGCTTGTGCCCAAAAGGTTCTACCCACCGCAAAGGTCATTGCAGCGATAAACGCCGCCGCGCGCACTGCCACAAGTTGTTGCGCGATGAGGTACACCAGCGCCACCGTCAGCGCGGCGCATAGCGCGGAAAATAGATTCAGACGAAACGCGGCATCGTTAAGCGGAACAAGCAGGGTGAACAGTTTGCCCAAAAGCGTGTACAGCGGATAACCGGTCGGGTGCAGAATACCCAGGCGTGGAACGACGTACTGAATTTCCAGCGAATCGTCAAAAGGACCGGTAACAGAAGGCGCGAGCGTACGCGTATACAGCGCGAACGCCAGCACAAAGAGGAGTGCGCAGAACAGGAGATCGCGTTTCTCATTCCACCATTGGGACATAGCACGACTATAACACAAACCGCGCCGAAGCGCAAAACGGTAAGCGATGAGAGAGATCATTTCAGTTTGGGGGCAAATCCGCTTGAGGCATACATTTCGCCGCCGTACTCTTGAGCAATCCTCTCTCATCCCCCATCCCCTTCTTTCCCCGCGGCGCGGGGAGAGAAGGGGAATGACGGGGTGGTGAGCGGCTTCGCTGTCCGCCATCACCCCGTCCCAGGGTGTGTGCAAAGTCGCTTGACAAAGCCGCGCCTCCGCTTGTCATTGCGAGGAGCGGTCTTTGCGACGAAGCAATCCCCTATTGCGGTGTGGAGATTGCTTCGCCGCTGCGCGGCTCGCAATGACAGGGGGGCTGACTTTGCACAAGCCCTGCACCCCGTCCTTTGGGGGCTTGACATTCCAAAACGTTTTGGATATAATAGCCTCAGAACCCCAAAACGTTTTGGAGAGTAACAGGGTGGTTACGATTCGCGATGTCGCCAAACGACTCCATCTCTCGATTACAACGGTCTCGCGAGCACTGGACGGCTATGACGATGTGGCGGAAGCGACCCGCGAACGGGTGATCCGCACCGCGCGCGCGATGGGCTATGTACCCAGCCGCGCGGCGCGCCAACTCCGTCGTCAACGCGCCGATGCTATCGGCTATATCTTGCCCGCGAGCGGACCTCACTTTACCGATCCCTTCTTCTCTGAATTCATCGCGGGGCTGGGCGATACCGCGACCGCACACAACCTCGATCTCCTCATCTCCATCGCACCGCCGGATTCCGCTGCGGAACATCACATTTACGCGCGCTGGGTGCAATCGCGCCGCGTGGACGGCATTGTGCTGAGCCGAATGCGCTTGCGCGATTGGCGCGTCAAGCATCTCACCGAAAACGATTTTCCCTTCGTCGCGCACGGGCACGTACGGATGCGCGTGGATTTCCCCTACATCGAAATGGATTCGCAGACCGCGTTCACGCAACTCGTTCGGCATTTGGTTGCCCGCGGACATCGCCGCATCGCGTACATCGGCGCGCCCGCCAAATTTACGCTCCAGGTGGAACGGTTTGCCGGTTATCAACAAGGTCTCGCCGAAGCCGGCATCCCCTTCAATGAAACACTCGTTGCAACAGGTGATCTCACGCGCACGGGGGGCTATCAAGCCGCGCAACAACTGTTGGCTTTGCGTAAACGCCCCACCGCGATCATCGGCGTCAACGATCTCACGGCGATTGGCGCGATGCGCGCGGCACGCGAAGCCGGTTTGGTCGTCGGACGCGACATTGCCATCGCAGGGTACGATGGCACCGAAGATTCGGAGCACACCGATCCGCCCCTCACCACGCTCAAACAGCCGATTTACGCCACCGCGCAACGACTTGTCGAGATGTTGCTCAAACAAATTGCCGGCGAACCGTTGCCCGAGTCGCGCATCATTCTGCAACCCGAACTGATCATTCGCGCGTCCACAGATTTTGATTTTCGTTGAGACGAACGACGAAAGACGAAAGACGAACGACGAAGGACGAAGGACGAAAGCGGCGGTCGTCCGTCGGCGGTCGTGTTTTCGAAGGAGGTGATGCACCAGACAAGTCTAACGATGATTTGATTGGGACAAGAAATCGGATTGAAATTTCAGGAGGAGATCGAAATGAACAAACACATTCTCATTATCGCGTTGCTGGCGGTGATTCTGGCTGTCGTTGCGGCGTGCGCGCCAGCGCCCACACCCGCGCCGACAGCTGCACCACCAACGGCAGCGCCCAAACCCGCAGAGCCGACCAAGGCGCCAGTCGCTGAACCGACCAAGCCACCTGCACCCACTGCTGCGCCCACTGTTGCGCCAACGGTCGCCCCACAGCCGCTTGTCTTTCTCTCCACGCAACTCAAGCCTGTGGAAGAAGCTGAAAAGATGCGCAAGAGCATCCTCGCCGGCTTTACAGCGGCTAAAGTTGAATTCGTCGCGGACGATGAAGGGCCTTTCCAGGATCGCATCCTTGCGGAACAAAAAGCCGGCAAAGTCACTGTCGGCGTTATCGGCGCGCTGCACGGTACGTTCCCCGTGCTGGCTGAAGCGAACGCGCTGGAAGACCTGACGCCGCTCCTGGAAAAACTGAAGGATCGCCCGCTTGTTCAGGAATTCGTCACGCTGGGGAAACTCGGTACGAACAAACAGTACTACATCCCCTGGATGCAAGCGACCTACGTTCTGGCGGTCAACAAACAAGCCCTGCAGTACCTGCCCCAGGGTGCAGATGTGAACGCGTTGACCTACAAACAATTGGCCGAGTGGGGCGCGAACATCCAAAAAGCCACCGGTCAAAAGAAACTGGGGATTCCCGCCGGTCCCAAGAGTCTGCTCCATCGCTTCATTCAGGGATACCTCTATCCTTCCTACACCGGCGGCTTGGTAACGACGTACAAGACCCCCGAGGCCGTTGAGATGTGGAAAGAGTTCAAAGCGCTGTGGGAGTATGTCAATCCGCAATGCACCACCGTTGATTTTATGCAAGAGGCATTGCTATCGGGCGAAGTGTGGGTGGGGTTCGACCACACGGCACGCTTGATCAACGCGTTCAAAGAAAAACCGGATGACTTTATCGCGATTCCCGCGCCGGCGGGACCCAAGGGACGCTACTATATGAGCGTCGTCGCGGGATTGGGCATTGCCAAGAATACACCGAACAAAGCCGGCGCCGAAGCGTTGATCGAGTACCTGACGCGCCCGAACGTCCAGGCGTTGACCTTGCGCGAAGTGAGTTTCTTCCCGGTGCTTGCCGCAGACTTGCCTGCCGATTTGCCCATGCCCATCAAACTCGAAGCCAGCGGCGTGATTGCGCAATCGAAAGCCAAAGACGCGCGCGTCGCGTTGCTGCCGATCGGTTTGGGCGCCAAGGGAGGTGAGTTCAACAAAGTGCAACTCGATACTTTTACACGCATCATTCTGAAAGGCGAAGACATCCAGAAGGTGCTTGCGGAAGAAGGCGCGAACCTGCAAAAGGTGATGAACGAAGCCAAAGCCCCTTGCTGGCTCCCCGATCCTCCCAGCACCGGTCCGTGTCAGGTCAAGTAGCTGTTGAGAGCAGGTGGACGATTCCCTGTCCACCTGCTCCTTCGAGGTCCCGATGCGTTCTAAACTCGAAAGCGCGCTGCCGTTTGGCTTGTTGTTCCCTTCAGTCGCTTTTCTCGCGCTGTTGATTGTTGTGCCGATCGGTCAGGCATTTTTGCTTGCGTTTCAGAGTGAAACAGGCGATTTTTCGCTGAGTGCTTTTCAGCGCATGGTCGGCGACACCGCGTTCAACGAAGCAGTGCGCAATACCTTTTTGCTTTTGTTCGCCATCGTTCCACTGCAAATCATCCTCGCGCTCGCGATGGCGCTGGTCATTCACACTCGTCTGCGCGGTCAAACGTTCTTTCTGTACATCTTTGCGATTCCGCTCGCTATTTCGGATCTAGCGGCGGGTCTGGTGTGGCTTTCGATTTTCACCGAGCGCGGCTATTTGAATTCGATTCTGCAGCATCTCGGCTGGATTCAACAACCGATTCTGTTCCTCTCGTATCAAAATCCGCAGGGGATTTTCTCGGCGATTGTCGTGGCGGAAGCATGGCGCGCTACTGCCATCGTGCTGGTCATTCTCGTCGCTGGTTTGCAAATGATTCCGCGCGATTATTTCGAGGCGGCAGAACTGTTCGGGGCAGGGACGCTCAAACGGACGTGGTACGTCGTCTTGCCGCTGTTGCGGCCCAGTTTGCAAACCGCGCTCATCATTCGCACTTTGTTTGCATTTCAGACCTTTGCCGTTGTTTTTGCCCTCGCCGGGCGCACGCTACCGGTCCTAGCGGGCGAGGCGTACACGTGGTACTATAGCAACCGCAATCCTGCGGTCGCAGCGGCGATGGCGTTTCTCATCTTGCTCCTGTCACTTGCCGCGACCATCGTTTACCTGCGCGTGTTGCGCGTGCGCGAGGAGGAGGTCGGACGATGAAGCGTTTTACTCACTGGTCGCCACGCTATCTCTTTTCGCGCGTGCTGTTATACGGTGCGGCAATTCTTTTTGCCGTATGGGTGCTTGCGCCGCTCTATTTGATCGCGCTCGCCGCGTTCAGTCGGCGCCAGGCTATCTACGTGTATCCCAAACCGCTCTTGCCGCTGGATTTTTCGACGGATACGATGACGTTCTTTGTCACTTCGACCGGCGTTCTAAGTTCCGTCAGTAACAGCATCATCGTTGCGCTTGCGACGATTGTCTTGGGGTTGCTGCTGGGCGCGCCAGCGGGCTATGCGCTCGCGCGTTTTCAATTTCGTGGTCGTGACCTGTTTCAGATTGCTCTCCTCGTGACCAAGATGTTTCCCATCGCGATTCTTTCCATTCCGCTGGCGGTCAGTTTCATCCAGTTCGGTTTGTACGATACGCTTCTGGGCGTCGTTCTCATTCATACCGCGATGGCATTGCCGTTCGTCGTTCTGGTCACGCGGAGTGTCTTTTTCGGCGTGCCACACGAATTGGAAGAGGCGGCGATGACACTCGGTTGCACACGCTGGCAGGCGTTCTTGCGCGTGGCGTTGCCACTTGCGCTGCCGGGTCTGGCAGCAGCGGCGATCTTTACATTTATGATTTCGTGGAACGAAGTCTTTGCTGCTACGATTCTCACCGTGCAGAATCGTACGCTGCCCGCGCAAGTGCTCACGCAGTTGAACGATTCGCCCATCTACTATCGCTACGCGGGTGGTTTCTTTATGATTGCCCCCGCGCTGGTGTTCATCTTTATCATCCGACGCTATTTGCTCAATCTGTGGGGACCGATGGGCAAATAAGTCGCGTATCACGTTTCACGCATAACGAGGAAAACGATGGCAAACATTCGTTTTGAATCCGTACGCAAAGTTTTCGGCAAAGTCGTTGCCGTAAACGATGTGAGTCTGGAAATCAAGGACGGCGAGTTTATGGTGTTGCTGGGTCCCAGCGGCTGTGGCAAGACCACACTGTTGCGCTGTCTCGCCGGGCTAGAGCGCGTGGATGGCGGGCGCGTCTTTATCGGCGAGCGCGACGTGACCGACCTGCCGCCACGCGAGCGCAAGATCGCGATGGTGTTTCAGAGTTACGCCGTCTTTCCGCATCTCACCGTGTTCGATAACATCGCCTTTGGTCTCAAAATGCAAAATCGTCCGCGCGACGAAATCAAACGCCGCGTCGAAGAGAGCGCGCGCTTGCTCGAACTCAGCGAACTGCTCGGACGCTATCCCGCGCAACTTTCCGGCGGACAACGCCAGCGCGTCGCGGTGGCGCGCGCGATCGTGATGCAAGCCGCTGTGCTGTTGATGGACGAGCCGCTCTCCAACCTCGACGCGCTGTTGCGTTTGCAAATGCGCGCCGAACTCAAACGCTTGCACCAGGAGATCAAAGCGACGACGATTTACGTGACGCACGATCAAGTCGAAGCGCTGTCGCTGGGTGATCGAATCGCGGTGATGCAGAACGGGCGCATCGTGCAGTGCGACGCGCCGATGAACATTTACGATTATCCCGCGAACAAATTTGTCGGAGGATTTATCGGCACGCCGCCGATGAACTTTTTGCCCGGCATCGTGCGCGTGAACGGCAACGGCGCAACCGTCATCGTGGGTGAATCGCACATCGCGCCCGCGCCAGCAATCGCGCACACGCTTGCCGCCAAAAACGGCCAACCGATTTTGCTCGGCATTCGACCGGAGAATCTCGCGCTTGCCCCGGCAGAGCAAGCCAACACGATTCGCGCGCGCGTGCGCGTCATCGAGCCGCTCGGTTCGCACAAATTATTGACCGTCCAGGTGGGCAACGAGATTTCCAAGGTGAGCGTCGCGCCCGATGAACGCGTCGCACTGAACGATGAGGTGTGGCTCCACTTTGATCCGGATAAAATTCGATGGATGGATGCGAGTACGGGAGAAGTGATTCACTGACCCCGTAGGCAGGAAGCGATAGGCAGCAGGCAGACTGCCTCCTGCCTCCTGCCTACTGCCACCTGCCACTTTAGCCCTATGACCTCAACCGATCTTATCACCCGTGCTCAAGCCGTTCTTCGTCTCAACAACACCGGCGAATTCACCAAACCCTCGCCGCGCCAATACCCGCATCAATGGAACTGGGACTCGGCATTCATCGCGCTGGGGCTCGCGCATTTCGATTTGCCGCGCGCGCTCGTCGAGGTGCGTTCGCTCCTGCGCGCGCAATGGCGCGATGGAATGGTCCCGCACATCATCTATCCCACCGGCGCATCCGATTATTTTCCCCCGCCCGAATTCTGGCAAACCGATGGGCTGCCGCACGCGGGCAATGTTCCGTCCTCCGCACTAACCCAGCCGCCGATTCTTGCCACCATCATCAACATCATACGCAACACGCAACACGCATCACTCGCAGGAGGCAGTAGGCAGTTGCAGGAGGCAGACTACCTGCCTCCCGCCTCCCGCCATCTGCCTGCCGATTTTCACGCCTTCCTCCGCGAAATCTACCCGCGCTTGCTATCCTGGCATCGCTGGCTGCACACCGCGCGCGACGCCGATGGCACCGGCTTGCCCTGTCTCATCCATCCCTGGGAATCTGGAATGGACAACTCGCCGCTGTGGGCAGACGCGCTCGATCGCATCACGCCGCGCGATCTGCCGCCATTCAAACGACGCGATACCATTCACGTCGCGCCGGAGGAACGTCCGCTCGCGCCCGATTATGAACGATTCGTGCATCTGATTGACCTTGGGCGACGCTTGCGCTGGGAATCACGCGCGCTGCTCGATCAGATGCCGTTTCTCGTCCAGGATGTTTTGTTCTGTTCGATTCTGCATCGCGCGGACGAAGATTTGCGCGCGCTCGCGCTCGAACTCGGCGAAGAGACGCGCGAAATGGACGCGTGGCTCGCGCGAACACGCGCCGTGTTCAACGCGCGCTTTTGGGACGATGCGCGCGGTTTGTATCTCGATTACGATGTGCGCGCGCAATCGCCGATTCGCATCAACGCGAACGCGACGTTCGCTCCACTCTTTGCCGGACTCGCCTCACCAGAGCAAGCCGCGCGCCTGGTGGCAGAACATTTCGAGAATCCCGCCGAGTACGCGCCCAACGCTGATTCCAAATTTCGTTTGCCCAGCGTTGCCAAGAACGAACGCGGCTATTCGCCGCGACGATACTGGTGCGGTCCCGTGTGGATTCAGATGAACTGGATCATTGCGCAAGGTTTGCGGCGTTATGGCTATGATGCGCAAGCCGATGTGCTCGCGCGCGATTCGCTCGCGCTGATTGACCAGAGTGGCTTTCGTGAGTATTATGACCCGCGCGATGGCAGCGGTTGTGGCGCCACCGATTTTAGTTGGACTGCCGCGCTCGCGCTCGATATGACGAATGACCAATGACCAATGACCGATGACGAATGACCAATGACCAATGACGAATGACCAATGACGAATGCGTTCGTCGTTCGTCCTTCGTCGTTCGTCCTCCGTCGTTCGTCGTTCCGAAGAGAGACTTATGATACCCAACTCCCCCTTTCTCCAACAACTCCAAAATCGCATCACGCTCGAAGAGAGCGCGCCCGAACAACTCGACCCGCGCTTTCAACGCTCGCCCGACGATAATCATCGCATCCCCTTCAGCGGCATTCCGTTCAGCGAACGCGGCTCACGCATCCTCCTCTTTCGCCGCGCGTCCACGTTGTACATTCGCCTCGCCGAACGCTGGAGCAAGTGGGTCGAAGAAGTCGGCGATTACCGGCATCGTCCCCCCATCATTGACGATTTCGCGCTCACCGATGCGGAGGGCGCGCCGCTCGATTTCCAACTGACTTCGTATCCGCACGCGCTCGTGCTGACGACGCGCATCGGCGAAGTTTGGATCGCATTCGCGGATGAGGAAACGCTCTACCTCAAATTGCCGACCGCACGTTGCGGCATCACATTTCGCGCGTACGCGGCGGATGGACACGCGGATCGGCGCGGCGGTGAATTCAAAGGCGATCCCGAGCATCGCCGCACGCATCGCAACATTGCATACACGACGAACGCGCGCATCGTCGCAAACGAGATCGTTAACGATGTGGGCGGCTATCGGCGCGTAAACCTGCGCGTGGATGCCACGAACGATGCGGCATTTTTGCTCAACATCACACCGCGCCTCGGTTTCAATCGCCGCATCGCGCGCGCCGAAGAAATTTTGCGCAACGCCGAAGCACGCTGGCATGCGTGGTTTGCTGCCGTACCTTCGGTCGCGGAACAGTACGCCAGGCAGTACTATTACGCGTGGTGGATTTTGGGAATGGGCTTGCTCAGTCCGCGCTTTTATCTCACGCGCGAGGCGATGATACCGTCCGCAATTCATTACGTTGGCGTGTGGCAGTGGGACGCGTTCTTTCACGCGCTCGCGTATCAACACATCAACCCAAAACTCGCCGAAGACCAACTGCGCGTCGTCCTCGATCATCAACGCGAGGACGGAATGATTCCGGATGCCGTCCACGATGAAGGCGTCGTCTTGCGCTGGAAATTACCGGGCAGCGAAGGCGAAGCCGATGTGACCAAGCCGCCCTTGATCGCGTGGACCGCGCTCAAACTGTACGCGACGTTTCGCAATCGCGATTTTCTCGATGAAATTTACGAGCCGCTGTGCCGATGGAATCGCTGGTGGTTCGAGAAAAACGATGACGATCGTGACGGCATCGCGCAGTACAATCACGGTTTTTCATCCGGACTCGACGATAGTCCGCTGTGGGACGAAGGCGTGCCGGTCGAATCGCCGGAACTGAACACGTACCTCGTGATGCAGATGGACGCGCTCGCGCGCATCGCCGAGATTTTGAATTTAAACGACGATGCGATGATGTGGCACGCGCGCGCGGATGAACTCGCGCAAAAAATCATCGCGCACTTTTGGGACGCGGACGCGGGTGTGTTCTGGGCAACGCGCAATCACCAACCAATTCGCGTCCTCACACCATTCAACTTGTATCCGCTCCTCACCGGGCGAATGCCACGCGCGATCAATGATCGTCTCGTCGCGCATCTGACAAACCCAAACGAATTTTGGACGCGTTATCCCATTCCCACCGTCGCGCGCAACGATCCCAAATACAATCCCAATCAAATGTGGCGCGGACCCACATGGGTCAACATCAACTATTTGTTCATCGAGGGACTCGCGCGCGCGGGCTATGCCGATTGGGCGCGCGTGCTGCGCGACAAGACACTCGAACTGCTGATGCGTCACAATGACATTTACGAGTACTATCATCCTGAAACCGGCGATCCGCCGCCGCACGCGGCATCCGTGTTCGGCTGGTCGAGCGCGGTGTTTGTGGACTTGGCAATTCAGGCATCCCGACAGATGAAAGACGAACACTCTTTGCTGCGCGTATGTTCGACGCAATGACTCTGGGAGGATTATGCAATTCAATTTAACTCTGGACAATCGGCTGGAGATCGAATCATCCATTGTTTCGTTGCGCGGTGTGTCGCCCGTGTTGAACGGTGTCGTTCTCGATGATGCCCGCGTGGAGGTGATCGCGAACGACGCGACGCGCATCGAATTGCGTTTTACCGCGCCCGCTCTTGGCAATGGGGTATTTGGATTTGAGATAGTGCGCGAAGACAAAGCGCGCGCGTGGTCGCGCTACTGGCTGGAGGGCTTTACGGGTACGCTCGATTCGTTCGGGCTTGGCTTTGCGCGCGTCGAAAATCTGCGCGCGTATTTGCGCAACGGCTATCACAGTTGGGACGGCAGTTTCTACATCGAACCAGAAGCCGACCGCACGCGCAACGAAACGGGATACGCGATGACACAGTTGTTGCCGCGCCACGGCGAAGGGAGTGTGGTCATCGGCTTTGATCGGCACACCCGCTTTCAACAGACATTCGTATTCGACGCGCGACACGTGCCCGCATCGTTGACGATTCAGACGTGGTGGGATCGTAAACCGCCCACGGGGCGTTGTGAATCGGAACGCCTCGTCTTCTTTGAACACGCTCAGGTCGAAGAAGGCTTGCGCGAATGGGCGCGCCTCGTCGCGCAGGCATCACCAACGCCACCGCGAAAAGCAGAGCCGATTACCGGGTGGTGTTCGTGGTACAATCTCTACGCGTACATCAACGAGGAAAATATCCTGACGCATTTGCGCGGCGTCGAAAAAATCGCGCGCCAGGAAAAATTTCCCATGCGCGTCTTTCAAATTGATGACGGCTTTACACCCGAAATGGGTGACTGGCTCGAGGTGAAACCACAATTCCCGCGTGGAATGAAACCGCTGCTCGATGACATTCGCGCGGCGGGATTCATCCCGGGGCTGTGGATCGCGCCGTTTATGGTGGGCAATCGCAGTCGCTTGTATCGCGAGCATCCCGATTGGGTCGTGCGCGAACGCGAGCGCGACGCGCCGCTGGCGCATTGGAAACTGTACTCCGAGTTCCGCTGGCACAAACGCAGCGAAGAGTACTACATTCTCGATACAACCCATCCCGACGCGTTCGAGTACTTGCGACGTGTGTTTCGGACATGGCGATGTGAGTGGGGATGCGAGTATTTCAAAACCGATTTTATGTTCTGGGGCGCCGAGTACGGACCTGAGCGCGCGCGCTGGCATCATGAGGGAATGACGCGCATCGAAATCTGGCGACGTGTGGCGGAAATGATTCGTGAGGAGATCGGCGATGCGCTATGGCTGGGGTGTGGTTGTCCGTTGTGGGCGTCGGTGGGGCTGGTGGATGGCATACGCATCGGGTTCGATGTGGGCGTGGAATGGCGCGGCATCTGGTCGGCGCAATCCCTCTTGCGTGATGCTGCCACGCGTAATTTCGCCAATCATATCTTGTGGCAAGCCGACCCCGATTGCATTTTGCTGCGCGAGCGTTTTCATCACCTCACCGACGCGCAACAACGTTCGCTCGCTCTGTACGCCGGAATGCTCGGAGGGGTGACGATGACGAGCGACGCGCTCGATGAACTTTCGCCCGAGCGCTTGCGATTGTGGAAATTGTTGCTTGCGCCGGGTACGGCGCACTTGCCATTTCTGGGGCAAGCCGACCCTGCGCTGGTGCTGGTACGCGCGGGCGACCCCAGCGCGGTGCTGATTTTCAACACGAGCGACGCGCCGCTCGAACGCACGTACACCTTTGCCGCGCTGGGCATTCCCAACGCGCGCTATGTGTACGATTGGACAAACAAAACCCTTCAAGTTTGCAAAACCGCCAGGGTTTCCGTGACCCTCGCGCCGCACGATAGCGCGTTGCTGTTCATCAGTGACAAACCCATCACGCAAACACCGGAGCGGTTGCCTTGAATAAAATCCTGGACCACCTCATCGCGCTCTACGGCGACGAACGTGGTCGCGCGACCTTTGCGCGCCTCCAATCTCTAATCTCTAATCACCAATCTCATGTTCCTCCGTCCTCCGTCCTTCGTCCTTCGTCCTCCCTCACCCAACGCGACGCCGTCCTCATCACCTACCCCGATCAGGTGCGCGAACCCGACGTGCCGCCGCTTCGTACGCTCGCCGATTTTTGCGTTACCCATCTGCGCGATGTCGTCACCACGATTCACCTTTTGCCGTTCTATCCGTACTCGTCGGACGATGGTTTTTCCGTGATAGATTATCGCGCGGTCAACCCCGCGCTGGGTGATTGGGACGATATTGCGCGCATCGGCAAAAATTTTCGTTTGATGTTCGATGCGGTCATCAATCACGTCTCCGCGCAGAGCGCGTGGTTTCAGGCGTTCTTGCGCGACGATCCGCGCTATCGCGACTGGTTCATCGTCGTCCCCGACGATGCCGATGTGTCGCGTGTGATTCGCCCGCGCGCGCTGCCACTCCTCACTGCGTTCGAAACGCCGAGCGGCGCGAAAAAAGTGTGGACGACCTTTAGCGCAGATCAGATTGACCTCAACTATCGCAATCCCGATGTGTTGATCGAAATCATCGAAACGCTTTTGTTCTACCTCGCGCGCGGCGCAAGTTGGCTTCGCCTCGATGCGATTGCGTTCTTGTGGAAAGAGTTTGGGACGACCTGCTTGCATTTGCCGCAAACGCATCGCATCATTCAGCTCTTGCGCGCGATCGTGGACGCGGTTGCGCCACAAACGATTCTCATCACCGAGACCAACGTGCCGCACGCGGAGAACATTTCGTACTTTGGCGACGGGACGAACGAAGCGCACCTGGTTTACAACTTTGCCTTGCCGCCGCTCACCCTCCACGCGTTTCACACTGGCGACGCGCGCACGCTCACGCGTTGGGCAAGCGAATTGACCTTGCCCTCCCAGCAAGTTACGTTTTTCAATTTTCTTGCGTCGCACGATGGGATTGGGCTGAATCCTGCGCGCGGCATCTTGCGCGACGATGAAATTGACGCGCTGGTAGCGCGCGCGCTTGCCCATAACGGTTTGGTCTCGTACAAAGCGAATCCCGATGGCACAGCCAGCCCGTACGAGTTGAACATCAATTACTTTGACGCTCTCAACGATCCCAACGCGCGCGAATCGCTCGACACGCAGATTGATCGCTTTGTCTGCGCGCACGCGATTATGCTCGCGCTGGTAGGGGTGCCGGGAATTTACTTTCACAGTTTGTTTGGATCGCGCGGCTGGCGCGCGGGGGTTGCGCAAACGGGGCAAAATCGTACAATCAATCGTGAGAAATTGGAACGCGCCGCGCTCGAACACGAATTGAGCGAGGCGTCGTCGCGGCGCGCGCGAGTGTTCGCGCGACTCGCGCAACTGCTTCGCGTGCGCGCGGCGCATCCCGCGTTCGATCCGTACGGCACGATGCGCGTGCTGGACGTTCACCCTGCCGTGTTCGCCGTTCAGCGCGGCGACGCGGTGGTGTGCTTGCACAATGTTAGCGCGCAGCCACAGCGCGTCGCGCTGAACCAGGTGCTCAAGACGCCGAAACTTGTTGATCTATGCACGTCGCAAAGATGTGTCAATACGACAATTCAGTTAGCCCCCTATCAGGTGTTGTGGTTGACACACGACTGAAAT
>Ga0308410_1000547_pt1 | contig 20323 bp, 13 predicted proteins | sample HotsprOSTMatCore_FD_203467 | JGI IMG/M metagenome (GOLD analysis project Ga0308410, IMG submission 203467) | Hot spring phototrophic mat microbial communities from Octopus Spring, Yellowstone National Park, Wyoming, United States -... | ecosystem: Environmental > Aquatic > Thermal springs > Hot...
CTGGGAAGTCACAGAACAGAACGGGCAGCAGGTCGCCGTCTGGCAGGTCGCCGAATATGCCGTCGGGCATCATCGTGGCTCCGCCAATCCGGGCGAAGGGAGCAACATCGTGCTTGCCGGTCACGTCGGCGGCTACGGCAAAGTGTTCAAAGACCTGATCAACGTCAGAGAAGGCGACCAGATCATCCTCTTCGCCGGCGGTCAACAGCACCTCTACATCGTGCGCGAGCAGGTTCTGGTGCACGAAGAAGGGGTCTCGCCCGAACAGCAGGCGATGAACGCCCTCTACATCGCGCCGACGAGCGAAGAGATGGTCACGCTGATCACCTGCTGGCCCGACCGCGGACCGGAAAAATTCAAGTATCGCATCATCGTGCGCGCCACACCTTACGGAGACGCCACCGACGCACCGATCACCAACGACGACGGCTGGACAGTGCGCTGATGCGCGTTGACAGACCGTTTCCGGCACAGAATCGCCTGCGCCCTGAGCCATAAGGAACGGATCGGGCGAACCAAATAGCCCACTTGTGCGAAAAGAACCTTCGTGCTATAATGCACGCATCGTCTGTGGCGCCGCTTTGACAGCGCAGGCGCGATCAGGTAGAGTCATAAGGAGAAGCACGAGTGAGCACCTCTCCCCGGAAAAGGAAAAGGCTCTGGCAGCAGCCATGAGCCAGATCGACCGCAAATACGGCAAGGGCTCGATCATGCGGATGGGGGAAGTCAGTTCCAAACTGGCGATCGAAGTCATCCCCACGGGATCGATTGCGCTCGACATTGCGCTTGGCGTCGGCGGCGTGCCACGTGGTCGGGTTGTCGAAATCTACGGTCCTGAGTCCAGCGGTAAAACGACCCTGGCGCAGCACATCATCGCCGAGGCGCAGAAGATGGGTGGTATCGCCGCCTTCATCGACGCCGAGCATGCGTTCGATCCGGTGTATGCAGCGCGGTGCGGCGTCGATGTCAACAATCTGCTGGTCTCGCAACCCGATTACGGTGAGCAGGCGCTTGAGATCTGCGAAGCGCTGGTGCGCTCGAATGCAGTTGATGTCGTAGTGGTCGACTCGGTTGCCGCGCTGGTGCCGCGCGCCGAAATCGAGGGCGACATGGGCGACTCGCTCCCCGGATTGCAGGCACGCCTGATGAGCCAGGCGCTGCGCAAACTCTCCGGCGCTATCAGCAAATCGCGCGCTGTCGTCATCTTCCTCAACCAGTTGCGCCTGAAAATCGGCGTCATGTTCGGCTCGCCAGAGACCACCACCGGCGGTCAGGCGCTGAAGTTCTACTCATCAGTGCGGATGGACATCCGTCGCATCGAGACGCTCAAGAACGGTCAGGAGACGATCGGCAGCCGCACGCGGGTGAAGGTGGTCAAGAACAAGGTCGCCCCGCCCTTCCGCCAGGCGGAGTTCGACATTATGCACAACGAAGGCATCTCGCGCGCCGGCAACATTCTCGATGTCGGCGTCGAACTCGACATCATTCGCAAGAGCGGCGCGTGGTTCTATCTCGGCGACGATCGCCTCGGTCAGGGGCGCGAAAACGCCAAGCAGTTCCTGAACGAAAATCCGGAGCTGGCGGACGAAATCGAGCGCCTGATCCGCTCTCACGCGATGGCGGCGCCTATCTCGATTGCAACCTCCAAAGCCGACGATGTCGCGGAAGATGCGGGGTTGTTCGCGGAATAACCTGCGCTATGCCGGAAGGAACCATTACCGCGCTGCGCGCCCAGGAACACGATGCGCAGCGCGTCAATCTGTACATTGACCATGCCTTTGCGCTTGGCGTCAGCCTGACAACGGTTGCGCGCGAACGGTTGTACGTCGGCATGAACCTCGATGCTGCGACCTATGCCCGTATCGAAGCGGCAGAGAGCGTCGAGCGCGCGGTGCAGATCGCGTTGCGCGCCATCGAAGGGCGTCCGCGCTCAGTCGCCGAAATCCGCGACCGCCTGCAACGCAAAGGATGTGCGTCTGAAACGATTGATGCCGCCATTGAACGGTTGCAAGCGGGCGGATTGCTCGACGACGCCGCGTTCGCGCGCTTCTGGATCGAAAACCGGCAAACGTGCCGACCGCGCGGACGCCACGCCCTCGCGGATGAGTTGCGGCGCAAAGGGGTGAATGCCGAACTCGTCGCCAGCGCACTGGACGCAACGCTGACCGACGAGGAAACGGCGCGCGTTGAAATGCTGGCGCGTGCGGCAGTGCAGCGTTACGCCGCTGTCGCCGATTATCCGACGTTCCTCCGCCGACTCGGAGGCTACCTGCAACGCCGCGGCTTCAGCGCCGAAACAGTCCTTCCAATTGTCGAACGCCTCTGGAAAGAACGCGGCGGCGATCCAGAAGTCGTCGATAGCCCGCTTCTCACGGAGCAGTAGTTCATATCAGAGCATACCTATGGCAGATATTCAATACCTGGGACACTCGTGCTTCCGCCTGCGCGGACGCGACGGCATCGTTCTTACCGACCCGTATGACCGTTCTATCGGGCTTGACCTCGGTCGACCGACGGCACATATCGTGACGATCAGCCACCACCATCCCGACCACGACAACGTCGCCGCCGTGCGCCCGGTGCGCGACCGCGTGATGGTGATCGACGGACCAGGCGAGTACGAGGTGGGTGGCATCCTGATCACCGGCGTGCGCACCTTCCACGATAAGAACAAGGGTGCTGAACTGGGACGGAATACCGTCTATGTCATCCACCTCGATGACGTCGTTTTCTGTCACCTCGGCGACCTGGCGCACGAATTGACCGCGCAGCAACTCGAAGAGATCGGCAGCGTGGACGTGCTGCTCGTTCCGGTTGGCGGCGGTGAAACGATTGGACCGGCGGAGGCGGCGTCGGTGATCAGTCAGATCGAACCGCACATTGTGATCCCGATGCACTACGCGATCGAAGGGCAATCCGCCCTGAATCTGGCGCCGCTCGATAAATTCCTCCATGAACTGGGCATCAAAGAATACACCCCGGAAGAACGACTGTCGCTCAATGCAGGCAACCTTCCGGGAGACGGCGAACAAACCCGCATCGTTGTCATGCGTCCCGCAGTGTGAACGAGGACGAAGATTGTGCTATAATACGCGGGGTATGGCAGGTACACGCGGAATGCACAGGCATACGCTCTGGTCTCAACGGCGCGCAGGATCGCCGGTTCGATACGAGTCTCTCGAGGGGAAGGCAGCACTGCCTTCCCCTCAATCTATTTCTTGCATCATCGCCGTTTCTACACGAGAAGATAGCATAGAACAGTCGGGAGCAGCAGGTTCATGGCAAAGTATATTTTCGTGACCGGTGGAGTTGCTTCATCTGTCGGCAAAGGCATCACGGTTGCGTCGATCGGGCGCCTGCTGAAGGCGCGCGGATTGCGCGTCTCGGTCCAGAAACTCGACCCCTACATCAACGTCGATCCAGGAACGATGTCGCCCTACCAGCATGGCGAAGTGTTCGTCACCGAAGATGGCGCCGAAACCGATCTGGACCTGGGGCATTATGAGCGGTTCATCGATGTGAACCTGACCCGCCTCAGCAACGTCACGACCGGACAGATCTACTCGGCGGTCATCCAAAAAGAGCGCCGGGGCGATTACCTTGGCGGCACGATTCAGGTCATTCCACATATCACCAATGAGATCAAATCACGGATCGCCGCTGTGGCTCGCCAGACGGGGGCGGATGTGGTGATCGTCGAGATCGGCGGAACTGTCGGCGACATCGAAGGATTGCCGTTCCTGGAAGCCATCCGCCAGATGCGCAAGGATGTCGGGCGCGACAATGTGTTGTACATCCACGTGACTCTGCTGCCGCACATCGGCGCAACTGGCGAGGTCAAAACCAAACCGACTCAGCACTCGGTCATGGAGTTGCGGCGCGTCGGCATCACAGCAGACGTGATCGTGTGCCGCTCCGACTACCCGATCGCCGACGAGATCCGCGACAAGATTGCACTGTTCGCCGATGTCGATGTCGAAGCGGTCGTTCCACTTCATACCGTCGAGTCGATCTACGAAGTGCCGCTGGTGCTGGAAGAAACCGGTCTCGGCGCCTACCTGACGTTACGCCTGGGGCTCGACGCACACGAGCCGGACCTTGACGACTGGCGCGATCTGGTGGCGCGCATCAAAGCGCCCAAGCGCAAACTTGCGATCGCGTTAGTCGGGAAATATGTCGAGCTCCATGATGCCTACATCAGCGTCGTCGAGGCGCTACGACATGCCGGGTTACATCAGGGGGTCGATGTCGATATCCGCTGGATTTCATCCGAACAGATCGAAGAGGAGGGGTGCGAGCCGCTGCTTCACGATGTTTATGGCATTGTTGTTCCCGGCGGCTTTGGCGACCGCGGCATCGAAGGCAAGATCGCAGCTGCCGGATACGCACGCGACAATGGTGTGCCTTACCTGGGACTCTGCCTGGGGATGCAGGTGGCAACCATCTCGTTTGCGCGGCATGTGATGGGACCAGAGAGCCGCGCCAATAGCACCGAGTTCGACCTGCACACGCCACATCCGGTGATCGACTTCATGCCGGATCAACTCGATATTACCGACAAGGGCGGCACGATGCGCCTCGGCGGGTATCCGTGCCAGTTGCTGCCCGGCACACGCGCCCATGCTGCGTATGGCGTCGATCACGTGGTCGAACGTCATCGCCATCGCTTCGAGTTCAACAACAAGTACCGTCGCCTGTTCGAGTCGGCAGGTCTGGTCGTCAGCGGACAATCGCCCGATGGCCGCCTGATCGAGATCATTGAGTTGCGCAACCATCCGTGGTATATCGGCACCCAGTTCCACCCGGAGTTTCAGTCGCGCCCCGACCGGCCGCATCCGCTGTTCCGCGACTTCATCGCTGCTGCGGCGAAGACCTTCCGAGAAGGCGACCAGCGTCCGTTGCCGCTCGAACAGAATGGAACGTCGGTTGAAGCGTAGAGGCGAGAGGGTGCAAGGTCGAGACGGTGCACCGCAACATCTCCAGTTGCTCCAGGCGCGCTTGAGCGTTGAATAGCCTGGAGGCGAGAGGTGGCTCTGTAGTTCCTGAAGAAAAAAGAGGACGGCTCCTGATAATGTTCAGGTTTACCTTGATTGTCCTGTTCGTCTTTGCGTCGATCTCCTGCGCGCCGCTGGCAGGAACGCCTCCGGCGACCAGCGCGATTTCGTTCATGGTGTTCGGCGATGCTGCCGAAAAAGCCGCATATGAACGACTCGTCGCTGAGTTCCAGCAGCGTCACCCCGACATCAACGTGACGCTCATTCACATTCCGGGGCAGAGCGATTACCGGAAACGGCTCGGCATCGATTTCGCGGCAGGAACACCAGCAGATATCGTGCTGCTGAATTACCGACGCTACGCCGCCTTCGCCGCCAAAGGCGCCCTCGAGCCGCTGGGTCCATACCTGGCGCGGAGTACGCTGATCAGTCCGGGCGACTTCTACACCGAAGCCGTCGATCCCTTCACCTGGCAGGGGGTGTTGATGTGCATTCCACAGAACATCTCCAGTCTGGTCGTCTACTACAACCGTGATTTGTTCCGCGCCGCCGGGCTTCCCGACCCGTCGCCCGATTGGACGTGGGACGATTTTCTTCGGGCGGCGCAGGCGTTGACGCGCGATACCGACGGTGATGGCGTGACCGATCAGTATGGACTGGGCACGGACGTTTCATTGTTCCGCGTTGCGCCATTCATCTGGCAGAACGGCGGCGAACTGGCAGACAATCCGCAGGCGCCGACGCGCCTGGCGCTCGACACGCCAGCCGCGCGCGAAGCGATCCAGTGGTTCGTCGATCTCCAGATCAAACACGGCGTGACACCCAACGCTGTGGCGGAAGCCGCCGAGAGCAGCGAGAGCCGCTTTCTGAATGGTCGTCTCGGTATGCTGTTGAACAGTCGCCGCGGTGTACCAACATATCGAACGATCACCGATTTCGAGTGGGACGTTGCTCCATTGCCGCGCGGCAAACAGCGTGCGGGCATTCTGCACGCCGACGCCTACTGCATGGCGCAGGTCAGCAAACAAAAAGCGGCGGCGTGGACGTTCATCGAGTTTGCCAACTCTGTCGAAGGGCAACGCATCATCGCAACAACCGGTCGTACCGTTCCATCGTTGCGCACCGTCGCTGAGTCGTCCGCCTTCCTCGATCCACAAGCTCGACCGGCGAATAGTCGGGTATTTCTCGATGGCATTCCGTTCATTCGCACGGTACCCATTATGGAAACCTGGGTAGACATCGAAGACCTGGCAGCGGAAGAACTAAAGCGCGCCTTCTATGGTCAGGCGACCGTCGATGAGGCGATTGCCGCAGCAACCGCGCGTGCTCGACCATTTTTTGGGATATCACGATGAAATTGCATGCGCATGTCCGATGACACGAAACCCTTGCACCGCATTTCGTCCCGACACATCGACCCTGCGCTTGTCGTTCTTGCGATCGTGGCAGCGCTCATGCCCGGCTTTGCCGCCGTGGACGCAATACTGCCTTTGTCGGCAGGGGCATTCTTCTGGAGCGGCGCCGTCGGATTGGCGCTTGGCGCCCTCATCGGCAGAGGCGGCATACAAGCGCCGTTACGCTCACCACAACGCCTCGCCCGACTGACAGCCGCAGTCGCCATCTGGAGCGCCGGGCTTGCAGTGGCGCTGCTCAGTATTGGACAGGCATTGCCTTCAGTCGATGTTGTCGTCGCCGACATCGTTGCCGGTGCATCCTGGGCATGGAGAAACGTATGGCGCGATCCAACCGCGGGTGAACCGCCGCAAACACTGGCGCTGGCGCTCTGGCGTGCCGCACTGTTCCGCTTCCGCGATCAACTGCTCGCTGCGCCCGCCGCTGGAGAGCGCGGCGCGGCGCTGATGCTGTCGGTCATCGGCGTGACGCTCACCTGGAGCGGCGCGTGGCTTACCGGCATTGCCATTCGCGCCCGACAGACAACGTTCGCGTATGGGTTGCCGTTGCTTGTTGCGCTCGGCGTCGTCGCCATTCCCGGCGGCGGCAGCGGCGCTCCGCTCGTGATCGGCTTCGGCGTCTGGCTGCTGCTGGCGGTCGCCAGCGATTTTCGTCGTCGCGAGGCGCTGTGGGACACGACAGGGTTCGACTACTCAACCGAATTGTTCCGCGATGCGGTCGTCTGGGGTGGGGCGCTGACCGCAGGTGCGCTGATTGTCGCCTGGCTGTTGCCGCTCTGGCCCGGCAACCCGCTGGCGCGCATCTTCATCCGTGACGACGAGATTCCATCAGGGATTGCAGTGCTCGAACGCTCCATTCAGCGACCGCTGCCATCGGGTGGCACGGCGGACATTGGCGTCCCCGTCTTTGTCGAACTGCCGTTGGGTCTCTCACTTGAACAGGGTCCGCCGGATCAACCGGCGCTTCGCGTGCGATTGAGCGCACCATTGCCGCCTTCAGACGAGCCGCGCTACTGGCGCGCGCGCATCTTCAACCGCTACACCGGCGACGGGTGGGGCAGCAGCGCTCGCGTCGCCGATGAGCCGCCGGTGGCGTTCCCCGACGAGGCGCTTCCCGGAACGATCATTCAAGAAATCGAAGACCTGCGCCCGGAACGCGCGGCGCTGGTTGCGCTCCCTGATCCATTGTTGACCGACATTCCGGCGCGAGCGGAGCGACTGCGCGACGGATCGTTGATGGCGCTGGTTCCGATCGGCAGCAGCACGCGCTACCGGGTGCTTTCACGATTGCCCGAACAAACGCCACGGGCGGATAGTCGTCAATCTGGCGGCGAATCGGTCGATCTTGGACCCTACATCGCGCTCCCCGGCAGCCTGCCGGTGCGCGTGCGCGACCTTGCGACCGTCATTGCGGGAGATGTTCAGGACGATAAGGCGCGCGCACTGGCGCTGGAACGCTACCTGCGCAATCTTCCCTACGCCTATCGGGTCGAACCGCTTCCCGACGGCGTCGACGGCGTCGATCAGTTTCTCTTCTCGATGCGCAGCGGCTACTGCACCTACTACGCCTCGGCAATGGCGGTCATGGCGCGCGCCCTCGGCATTCCAGCGCGTGTTGCGGTCGGATATGCATCGGGCGACTACGATGAACGCACCGGCGTCTACCGGGTGCGCGAAGCGGACGCGCATGCCTGGCCCGAACTGTTCATCGCCGGGCGCTGGATGGCATTCGAGCCAACGCCGATCCGGTCCCTGCCCGACCGCGGCGACGTGGCGCCCGCGCCAGCGCCTGTTCCGCTGCCGGTTGAAGACACACCGCGCGATCAGATGACCGATCCGCTGATCTGGATTGTTATCCTGATCGGCGTGGCGGCGCTGACCGCAGTCGGAATCTTCCGCACACGTCATCCTCCGCCCGACACCCCGATCGTGCGCGCGCAGCGCGACCTGGAGCAGTGCGGCGCACGGGCCGGCGTGGTGTGGCAACCGGGCGCAACCATCCACGAGTATGCGACCCTGGTCGCGCTGCGCGCGCCGGAGATCGCCGCTGATCTGGGCGCCCTGGCTGCACTCCTCACCGAAGCGCGCTACAGCAACCATTCCCTTGAGACCACGACGGCGCAGATCGAACAGGTGGCGAAGCGGCTGCGATCCTGGCGACCCGCGACACGGCAGAGCATTCTTCAGGAATAAGCCGCCGTGCTGCGCTGCAACATCTCTCTGCAGCCTGCGTATTACTATCAGGCGAGAAAGGAGAAAAGCCATGCAGCATCAACCTGTGATCATCGAACAGCGCAGCGGACCCAACCTGCTGATTCGCGCGCTGTATTTTATCGTCTTTGGATTGTGGTTCAGCAGCATCTGGGCTGCCATCGCGTGGGTGTTGTGCGTCACGATCATCGGCCTGCCACTGGGCTTGTGGATGTTGAACCGGCTGCCGCAGGTCGTGACTCTGGCGCCGCAGCGCAACGATCTGGTGATCGCCAATGGTCGCGCCTATCGCACTGATGTGCCGCAGCGACCGTTTCTTCTGCGCGCCGTCTGGTTCGTGCTGATCGGATGGTGGTTGAGCGCCCTGTGGCTGGCGCTTGCCTGGGCATTGTGCGCTTCTGTCATTGGCATGGTCGTTGCATTCTGGATGTTCGACCGGGTGCCGGCGATCATCACGCTGGCGCGCCGTTGAGAGCCGCAGGAGAGGGGGCGAAGGCGGAAAGGCTGCGCGTTGAACATGCAACTCCTCTGCTTGCGCCTTCTCTCCCCTGGTAGAGAAGAGACAACGGAACGCTTTCCGTCGTTGCGCAGTGCGTCATAGAGCGGTATAGTAGAAAAGGAACTGTGATTGTTCACAGGGAGACTGTCATGACGCACGCCACTCTTTCTCCATCCATTGCGACCATCTACGCTCAGGTCGGGCCATTGACCGATCTGTCGATGTATCGGGCACAACTCGCCAGCCTCCCGGCGACCATCGCCGATCTCTGTCGGGTGGTTCAGGGAGTGCTGATTCACGTTTTCTGGCAGGGTCGGGATGCTTTGCCGCTGACCGAAGAGCGCAGGCAAGCCCTCTACGCGCGACCGGCTGCCGCAAAACTGGCGGCCATTCTGGCACTCGACGACCGCTCGCTGACAGTTGCGCGTCCGCCGGAACGACGCCTGCCGGCAACGTCGCGCGACTACAGCCTGCTCCTGGTGGCGCTGCTACGCCACCAGGGGATTCCGGCGCGATCGCGCTGCGGCTTTGCAACCTATTTCACACCGCAACGCTACGAGGATCACTGGCTGGTCGAATACTGGCATGACGAGGAGAACCGCTGGGTGCTGGTCGATCCGCAGATGGACGAGGCTCAGCGCGCAGCCCTGAACATTTCGTTCGACACACTCGATATACCGCGAGTTCGGTTCCTGAGCAGCGGCGCGGCATGGCAGCGCTGTCGATCAGGCATGCTCGACCCCGCGCTCTTCAGCAACCTCGAAGACCGGGGGATGCACGCGATCCGTTGTACTCTGATCCACGACCTGGCGGCGCTCAACCGCGTCGAGATGCAACCATGGGATCGCTGGGGTCTCATGCTGCCGCCAGACGAGATGCTGAGCGATGCTGACATTGCGCTGCTCGACGCTGTGGCGCACGCAAACGTCGGTGCGGCGGCGATCCCTTCCGCCGATGTGGTGGAGGCGCTCTATGCCTCAGATTCCCGGCTTCGCCCACCGCACGCATGGCTGATCGCCCCGGTCATCACCCCGTAGCGCGCAAGCCAGTCGCAATAGCGTTGATCAACAGCAGAAGCAGGCGGAGTTGCTCTTCGCCTGCTTCTGGATCGAGATGGCGCACGGCGCGCCAGGATCGCAGACGTATGAGCTGTTCGCGATGCAGGGAATACAATCCCTCCCGCCGAAGTTCGAGCTGGCGAGCGATATACGGGCGTTTTTCCTCCAGGGTTCCGCCGTAGACTGTTTCGAGCATCGCGCGGGTTCGCGCAAATTCCTCCAGAATGGTGTCGAGCATAACGGTCCGGGTGACGGAATCCTGCACTAAATCCGCATATGCACGCATAATATGCTCATCGGCATTCATCACGCTCGTTGCCGCATTTCCCAGGAGATAGTGCAACGGCGCCCATTCGCGCAGTCCGTCGCGGAGCGCATCGAAAAGCGACGGTTCCTCCGCCTGCACCATTGCCAGACCGCTGCCGATGCCATACCAGCCCGACAGATAAAAGCGCGCCTGACTCCAGCTGAAAACCCACGGAATGGCGCGCAGGTCGGCAAGAGATTGCGCGCCGGTGCGCCGCGCCGGACGCGAGCCGATCCGACTTGCCTCGATCGCGTCGATGGGCGTCGCTTCCCGAAAGAATGGAATGAAGCGCTCGTGATCCACCAGCGCCCGATACGCTCGCTGACTGTGCTGAGCCAGCAGGTCGAGCGCCATGGTCAGATGATGCGGTCTGGGCGTATAAGGACGGAGGGTGGCGCCGGTGACCCCTGCCAATAGGAGTTCAAAATTGTAGACCGCGCTGATGCGATTGGCATATTTTTGAGAAATGGTCTCACCCTGTTCGGTCATGCGCAGATCGCCAGCCAGCGCTTCGACCGGCAATGCCCTGATAAAGCGCCCCGTCGGTCCAGCGCCGCGACTCAGAGTTCCACCGCGACCGTGGAAGAAACGAATGCGCACCCCTGCCGCCTGTCCTTCAGCGGCGAGCGCCTGTTGTGCGCGCTGCAACGCCCACAGGCTCGCGCCAATGCCGCCATCTTTGTTACTGTCGCTATACCCGATCATTACCTGTTGCACCCGTTCGGTTGACCCTCGCGCCCGTTGCTGCCATTCCAGGCTGCGCTGCACAATCGGGTGCGCCAGATAGTCGCGGAGAATCGACGGGCTTCGCTCCAGATCATCAATCGTCTCGAAGAGCGGCACAATCGGCAGAGGACAGACAGGACCTTCTGGTGTGCTGACAAGCAATCCCGTCTCACGAGCGAAGAGGAAGACGACCAGCAGATCGGACAAATGGCGGGTCATGCTGACGATCAGCGCGCCCAACCCATCTGTTCCGTAATTGTGGATGTATTCCACCAACACGCGGTAGCAACTCAGCACTGCCTCCGCTTCCGGTCCGACGGGCATCCCCATCCTGGTAAAGGGACGCGGTGATTCCAGCTCCGCTTCGATCAGCGCCAGGCGACGGGTCTCGTCCCAGGAAGGGTAATCGCTTCCATCAATGCCAGCCGCTGTGAGCAGTTGCGCAAGCGCCCGGTCATGAAAAGCGCTGTTCTGACGAATGTCGAGCGCCGCCAGATGAAAGCCAAAGGTTCGGACACTGCGAATCAGGGGTCGCACATCGGATCGCGCCAACCGCGTCGCGCCCACTGCGACCAGCGACTCATAGAGAATGCGCAGGTCGGCGATGAGTTCAGCAGCGCGCGTGTAACGGCCAGGAGCGGGCGTTCCGGCAGGTTCCGGCAAACGCGCCAGTATGAGGTTGACCATCTGACGCCACGGTTCGTGCGGGTTGCGATCAAGCGCGCGCTGTCCGGCTTCGCCCAGCAGATCAGCATAGCGCTGCAACGTACTGGTCAGGAAGTCGGGCGGGGTTTGGAGCAGGTCGGACAGGCTCAAACGCCGCACCAGAGCGATGAGCTGATCGCGCAGCAGATCGAGCGCATTCGAGCGCAGTTCCAATAGCGCCATGCGTGTGACATCGGCAGTCACCAGCGGATGCCCGTCCCGATCACCGCCGACCCACGTCCCGAAGGTGATTAAGGGCAGGGAGTCGGGATCGTCCAGCAATGCCGGATCATTGCCAATCGCCTCCCACACCTGACGTAGCCGTTGATCGTGGTATACCAGCGCCTCGGGGAACACGTTGCGAAGATAGTGAATGACGTTGCGCAATTCGGAGGAGACATCGGGGCGCTCAAGAAAGATGTCACCGGTGCGCCAGAGACGTTCCAGAATCGCGCACACATCATCGGCGATGCCCTGCCGTTCCAGCGGCGTCCACATCTGGTTTTCCGCTTTGACCAGTTGCAGGTAGAGTTCACGATAGTGAGCCAGCACCGTCGCGCGTTTGGCTTCCGTGGGGTGAGCGGTCAGCACAGGTTCGACATGGATGCGCGGCAACGCAGCCGCGATCTGTTTGTCGCTCAACCCTGCATCACGCAGTTGGACGAGTATCTGTCCCCACAGACCACGCAGCGCTGCCGGTCCGTCAGTGGTCTCGGCTGCGCGTCGCGTTTGCGCTTCCGCATTTTCCTCAACAAGATTGAGCAACTGAAAGGCAATAGCGTATGCCTGTGGCGCGCGTTCGGGCAACCGAACCGGGCAGGACTGCTGATTCGTCCAGGGCAGCAGCGCGTGGATATCGGCGGCGCCTGCGGCATCCAGCACCTCGTAGAAACGATCAAGCAGCCAGCGGAGATCACGTTCAACCCGCGCCTGCGTCGGTATGTCGCCCATACCAATGCTTATATGCTGAAGATCTTTCATGACCGGATACCTTTCTCACTCAGGGTAATCGCTGATAAATCTCGGTCAGGTCGCGCAGACGTTCAGCGAGACGCCAATCGAGCGCACCCGGCGGCATACGCCAGGTCCAATTGTGCGATCCCAGCGTGCCAGGCAGGTTCATCCGCGCATCGCTCCCCAGACCAAGTATATCCTGAATTGTCGTCATGGCTGTATCAGCGACCGACATCCAGGCAGTGCGGATGAATGCCCAGGCGATGTCATCGGCGCCGCCGCACAGGTAGCGGAGCGCATCGCGGCGTTCGGCTTCGGTCGAACTGTTGGTGAACCAGCCAACGAGGGTGTCGTTATCGTGGGCGCCAGTGTAGACCACACAGCGGCGTGGATAGTTGTGCGGGAAGAAACGGTCCCCTTCCCGACGATTGAAGGCAAACTGAAGAATGCGCATCCCCGGAAAGCCAAACTGTGCCATGAGCGCGTCGAGACCGGCGCGTGATTCGGGAGTGAAATCGCCCAGGTCTTCGGCAATGATCGCCACATCGCCGAGCGCCGCCGTGACCGCAGTAAACAGATCGGCGCGCGGACCATCGACCCAGCGACCGTTGATGGCGGTTGTTTCGCCTGCGGGAATTTCCCAGTAGTTGTAGAAACCTCGAAAATGGTCGATGCGCACAACATCGGCGAGCGTGAATGCGGCGCGAAAGCGGTCGATCCACCAGCGATACCCATCGGCCGCCAGCACATCCCAGCGATAGAGCGGGTGCCCCCAGAGTTGTCCGGTCTCGCTGAAATAATCGGGCGGCACGCCAGAGACCACAGTCGGGCGAAGGTTCGCGTCGAAGCGGAACAGGTGCGGATTCGCCCACACATCGGCGCTGTCGAGCGCGACGAAAATCGGCACATCGCCAACGATGCGAATACCGCGACTGTTGGCGTAGCGACGCACCTCCTGCCACTGTGTGAAGAACACCCACTGAAAGTATTTGTGCGCTGCAATGGCATCGGCACGTTCGGCGCGCGCCAGCGCCAACGCATCCGGGTCGCGCGACGCAAGCGGCGGAGACCACTCCGTCCACGAACGCATACCGTGCGCCTGTTTCAGCGCCATAAACAGCGCCACATCATCGAGCCACGCCGCCTGCTCTTCGCAGAACCGCTCGAACGGCGCACGACCGACGGATGGCAACGCCAGGAAACGCCTGAATGCGCGATCAAGCAATGCCGACTTCCAGGCGATCACAGCGCCAAAATCAACCCGCTCATCAGAGAATGTCGGACGATCAATGCGATCGGCAGTGGTCAGGTGTCCCATAGCAATCAGACGATCAGGGCTGATCAACAGCGGATTACCGGCAAACGCCGATGTTCCCTGGTAGGGCGAGTCGGCGTATCCGGTCGGGCTGAGCGGCAGGACCTGCCAGTACGTCTGCCCGGCAGCGGCAAGAAAATCAACGAAGCGGTACGCTTCATCGCCAAGATCACCGATGCCGTATGGTCCAGGAAGTGATGTCGGGTGCAGGATCAACCCGCTGCGTCGCGGAAAGGTGTTCATACAATTACGACTCATTGACGAATGATTGCCATTTTGATTCGATATTGCAACCCTTCCCATCTTGATAGACGCCGCACGCCTGGATTACAGTAAGTTGACCGCTTCTCACCTGATATGTCAGGCTGACCTGCGGGCACATCGCCACCACTGTCATTACAGACGAGGCTTGCTAAGGAAGGAGTGATCTGTGCTTCGACGCTTCCGCTCTCGCTTCATGTCCCGCACAACCGAATTATACACTGGCATTGCACGGTCACATCAGAATACAATGCTTGTGACTGGCATTCTGTTCATTGCTTTGATCCTGGCGATTGCAGGCGTCTCATCAGTGCGCGCAGTGTATACCAGTCCAACCGGCGGACCGGTGACGATGCCTGCTGGACCACAGCCAGGGGCTGCAACACCGTACCCCTCGACGATCGAAGTCAGCGGGGTGAGCGGATCGATTGTGAGCGTCGTTGTGCGCCTGAATGGACTGTCACACACCTTCCCCGACGATCTCGACATTGTTCTGGTCGGACCGTCCGGTCAGGCAGTGATGCTTATGTCCGACGTCGGCGGCGCGACCCCGATAACCAATGTGAATCTTGTGTTCGACGCCAACGCCGCTGCCAACCTTCCCGACGCCGGTCCAATCACCAGTGGAACGTATCGTCCGACAAACATTGGCAGCAATGATGTGATGCCTTCCGACCCGAATCTGCCTGCAGGACCGTATGGGACGGCGCTTTCGGTCTACAATCTGACGAATCCCAACGGCATCTGGCGTCTGTACGTTGCTGAAGATGATGGGGGTTCGAGCGGTTCGCTGACATCCTGGCAACTCGATATCGTGACCATCGACCTGCAAACCGCGCTTGCTTCCGTTCCATCGTCTGTGAACGCTGGCGATCCGCTGAATTACAACATTACTGTGACCAATGCAGGCACCGATCCGGTTGCGAATGTCACCCTGACCAGCGCCATTCCCGCCAACACAACCTTCGATCAGGTGACGGCGCCGGGTGGCTGGACGTGCCCTCCGCCAGCGTCGGGCGCTTCGACCTTCACGTGTACGGCTACATCCTTCGCGGTTGGCAGCGCAACCTTCAATGTGCGACTGAATGTCGACCCGGCGACCGCCCCGGGCACGACGCTGCCGCTCTCTGCAACGATTTCGTCAGCCGTACCGGAAGCAAATACGGCGAACAATACGTCGTCCGCCACCGTCAATGTCACCACTTCAGCAAACCTGGAGGTTGTGTCGCTTACTGCGCCTGCCAGCGTCAACGCAGGCGAGAATATCGAAGTCGTCGCCACGGTGCGCAACAATGGTCCCAGTTTTGCCGCCAATGCCAGCGTGTCGCTGCCGCTCGACACCGATACGACGTTCGTGGCGCTGACATCGCCCACTGACTGGAACTGCACCTCTCCAAACGTCGGCGAGACCGGCACGGTGACATGCACGATCACTACCTTTACACTCACCAGCGTGGAATTCCGCTTGACGGTTCGGGTCAAGCCCGACGTCGCTTCCGGTGCGACGGTTGACAGCGTTGCTACGGCGACTTCGGCGACGACCGATCCGAATGGCGCCAACAATACGAGACAGGCGACCACGAACGTCACCACACGCGCTGATCTTGCGTTGACCGCCTCGGATGAACCTGACCCGGTCAGCGCTGGCGCCCCATTGATCTACACGATTGTCGCCACGAACAACGGACCGAGCAACGCCAGCGTGGTCACGCTGACGACCTCCATTCCCGTTAATACCACGTTCGTTGCGCTCACCGCGCCGGATGGATGGACCTGCACAACGCCAGGAGTCGGAGACATCGGCGCCGTCACATGCACAACACCCAATTTCGGTCTCGGCAATGCCACCTTCACCCTCCGCGTCCGGGTCAAGCAGGGAACGCCAGTCGGCGCCACCATCTCGTTGAATGCCGGCATTGTCAGTGCGACGTCGGACCCGAACAACTCCAACAACACTGCCAGCAGTACGACCACGGTCACGGTCAATGCCGACCTGAGCGTGAGAATCAGCGCCGACAAACCCATTGTCCGCCCTGGAGAAACTCTGATCTACACCATCGAAACCAACAACAGCGGACCCGAATTCGCCAATGATGTGACACTCACCATGTCGGCGCCGAATGGCACATCGTTCGTGTCACTGAACAGACCTGTAGGTTGGGACTGCACCACGCCAGCGGTCGGTGCATCCGGACCGATCACCTGCACCACTGCTGCGCTCGATGTTGCGACCGACACGTTCACGCTCACCGTCACCATCAACACTGCTTCGGAAGATGCCACGCTCACCAACACCGCAACCATCTCCTCACCCGCAACTGACGGAGATCCGACCAACAACACGGCAACGACATCGACTGCGCTCTGGGCGAAACTGCGCGTCTATCTCCCATTGGTATCACGGTGATTATCGCGCACTGACGTGACAGGTTGGAGCGCACTGCACGCAGCCGCCTGAGCGATGCTCAGGCGGCTTCTCTATGCTACTATATGCATCGCCGATTACCTGGAAGGAAACCAGTATGTATGACCTCGATCTGACCTGGATCCGCACACAGTTTCCTGCCCTGGCGCAGGAAATGAATGGTCGCCCTGTCGTGTTTTTCGATGGTCCGGGGGGAACGCAGGTTCCTCAACGGGTGATCGATGCAACCGCAGCGTATCTGACTCTTCATAACTCGAACACGCATGGCGCTTTTGCGACCAGCCGCCAGACGGATGCAACCATCGACGCAGCGCGCGCTGCCATGGCGGATTTCCTGGGATGCGACGCCGATGAGGTGGTCTTTGGTCCGAACATGACCACGTTGACCTTTGCGATCAGCCGGGCATTCGGGCGAGACCTTCATCCCGGCGATGAGATTGTGTTGACCCGCCTGGATCACGATGCAAATGTCGCCCCCTGGCAGGCGCTCGAAGAGCGTGGCGCGATTATTCGGATGGTCGATATCGATGTGGAGGATTGCACTCTCGACATGGCGGACATGGCGCGTGCGATCAATCGCCGAACAAAGCTTGTGGCGGTCGGGTATGCGTCGAATGCGGTCGGCACGATCAATGACGTGGCGACTATCACGCGCATGGCGCATGACGTCGGTGCGCTGGTGTACATTGATGCGGTGCATTATGCGCCCCATGGTCCGATTGATGTGCGCGCCCTCGATTGTGATTTTCTGGCGTGCTCGCCGTACAAATTCTTTGCGCCGCATATGGGGGCGCTTTACGGCAAGCGCGAGCACCTGGAACGCCTGCGACCGTACAAGGTGCGTCCTGCCTCCGATGCCATTCCCGACCGCTGGGAAACCGGCACCAAAAATCACGAAGGGCTGGCGGGGGTCACAGCGGCAATCGACTATCTGGCGGAACTGGGGCAACGCGTGAAACCGGCGGCGACACGGCGCGCGGCGCTTGTGCAGGCGATGGAAGCCATCCAGACGTATGAGCGGAGTCTCTCACAGAAACTGATTGCCGGTTTGCTCGCCATACCGGGATTGACATTCTATGGAATCAGCGATCCGGCACGCTTTGCATGGCGCACGCCGACGGCGGCGGTGCGCATGGAGGGGCGCACCCCGCGCGAACTTGCTGAGCGCCTGGGTGAACACGGCATTTTCTGCTGGGACGGCAACTACTACGCCATCAACCTGACAGAGCGCCTCGGCGTCGAAACGGACGGCGGGATGCTGCGGATCGGGCTGGTGCACTACAATACCGCAGAGGAGATCGACCGGTTGTTGGAGGTGTTGCGCGAGGGGTAGGGGTTATTTGACAAACCCCCTTGTCTTGCGTATGATTCACTCTGGTTATCACGGGGCGTGGCGCAGCCTGGTAGCGCACAGCGTTTGGGACGCTGGGGTCGTGGGTTCGAATCCCTCCGCCCCGACCATATCTACCTGATACGTTCCTCTTGCAAGCCCGCGCAGTCGGGTTATACTGATTTTTCCCAAAACTGCATCCAATCCGCATTTTCTGTCGTATAATAAGCGAATAGGAGTTTGTGCCTCAGCCTGCTGGGGTTGTCTTTGTCTGTACATTACATGTTTTGATAATTGACAAGGCAAGCGCCCTGAGTGTATGATTATGTTGGGTTCTTGTCATCAAGAGCCTGGTGGGTTCGTCGCCCCCTTACATGAGTGTAAGCGCTCGACCAGGCTCGTTGGGCGCGCCTGATAAGGATACGAAGAGGGCGCGGCTCCTCCCGGCATACCGGAGGAGCCGCGCTATGTCTCTCTAGATGGAGTTGCGCCATGAGCCGAATGATTCAGGAACGCCATCCATGGGATGAACTCGATGAGCGCCGGGATATCGTCAATGAGGACGATGCGGCGCCAGCGACAGATATTGAGGATCTCACAGCCGAAACTCTGGAGGAAACACTGGAGTCGGATTCGACCCTCGACTCGATCCAGCACTACCTCCAGGAGATCGGGCGTGTGCCCCTGTTGACGGCTGCGGAGGAGATTGAACTCGCCGAGCGAATGGAACGCGGCGCTGCCGCCGAACGTCGCCTGGCGTCGTCGGAAGATCTCAGCCCGCAGTTGCTTCAGGCGCTGCTCGCCGATGTGGCCGCCGGTCAGGAGGCGCGCCGCCATCTGATCCAGGCGAACCTGCGCCTGGTGGTGAGCATCGCCAAGAAGTATGTCGGGCGCGGTCTCTCGCTGCTCGATCTGATCCAGGAAGGGAATATCGGTTTGATGCGCGCCGTTGAGAAGTTCGACTACCGGAAGGGCAATCGCTTCTCGACGTATGCGACCTGGTGGATCCGCCAGGCGGTCACCCGCGCTATCGCTGAGCAGGGGCGCACTATCCGCCTGCCGGTGCATATGAGTGAGTCGGTCGGGCAGGTCAAGCGCGCCGCCGACCGCCTGGCGCAGGTGCTGGAGCGGCAGCCGACGCCGGAAGAGATTGCCACCGCTCTGGGTCAGCCGACGGAGCGGATTGAACGGGTGCTCGAAGCGTCACGTCGTCCGGTGTCGCTTGAGACGCCGGTCGGCGAGGATGGTGAGCATACCCTCGGCGATTTCTTGCAGGACAGCGATCTGCCCACGCCGGTCGAGGCGGCGTCGCATCAACTGCTCCGGCGCGACCTGGCCGCTGCGCTTGATCGCTTGAACGAGCGCGAACGGCGGATCATCGATCTGCGGTATGGGCTAGTCGATGGGCAGCGCCGCACGCTCGAGGAGGTCGGGCGGGTGCTGGGAATGACCCGTGAACGTGCGCGGCAGATCGAAGCGGAAGCGCTGCGTCGCCTCCGCGCGCCCGACGTCGGACTGCACCTGCGCGACTACCTGGAGTAGAATCGCGGTTCTCTCCCCCTCTCTTCCACGGTGTGGAAGAGAGGGGTTTCTTTTTCAGCACCCCCGCCTTCAATCTTCACCTCGCTTCCTTTTCACGTCCCATCCGCGCTCTTCGACCCAGAATGCGCGTTGCGCCACGATGAACAGGACGATGATCGGCGCCGTCATAACCGTTGCACCCGCCATGAGCAACGACCAGTTGGTGATGTCCATCTGCTGCAAGATGCGCAGTCCAACCGGGAGGGTGTAGCGCGACTCGGATTTAAGATAGAGGAGCGGATTGATAAAATCACTCCAGTATTGCACAAACGTGAGAACACTGACGGCGCCGGTTGCGGGGCGCACCTGTGGCATTGCGACGCGCGCCCAGATTGCCAGCGCACCCAGACCATCAAGACGCGCCGACTCGATGACATCGGTTGGGAGGCGACGAAAACTCCAGTAGAAGATCAGCACAAACAGCGGACTCGACCCCATCCACACCGGCGCCAGCAGCGCAGCGGAGGTATCGATCAGGCGCAATTCGTTCAATACCAGAAAGCGCGTCAACCAGAGCGCCGTGATCGGTATCATGCGCACAATGA
>Ga0308410_1000552_pt1 | contig 20215 bp, 19 predicted proteins | sample HotsprOSTMatCore_FD_203467 | JGI IMG/M metagenome (GOLD analysis project Ga0308410, IMG submission 203467) | Hot spring phototrophic mat microbial communities from Octopus Spring, Yellowstone National Park, Wyoming, United States -... | ecosystem: Environmental > Aquatic > Thermal springs > Hot...
CTTTCCTCGCTCACCGGACAGATGGTGAACTTCCTGGGAACCATGCAGATGGAGTTTGCCGGGGCGCAATCTTTCAATTCCGTGGACACCTACCTTGCGCCTTTCGTCCGCTACGATAACCTCGATTATCCCACCGTGAAGCAGCTCATCCAGCAGATGGTCTTTGCCATGAATGTGCCTTCTCGCTGGGGAAGCCAGGCCCCCTTCATCAACTTCTCCTTTGACTGGATCGTCCCTCAGGACCTGCAAGACCGGCCGGTGGTAATCGGGGGAAAAGAGCGGCCGGATCTGGGAACCTACGGGGACTACCAGAAAGAGATGGACATGATCAACCGGGCTTTCCTGGAGGTGATGCTTGAGGGAGATTACGAAGGGCGGGTTTTCTCTTTCCCCATTCCCACCTACAATATCACCCCTTCTTTCCCCTGGGATTCGGAGAATGCCCGGTTGCTCTTTGAACTCACCGCCAAGTACGGGGTACCGTACTTCCAGAACTTTATCAGTAGTTCCTTACAGCCCGGTGATGTCCGTTCCATGTGCTGCCGCCTGCAGCTGGACCTACGGGCCCTGCGGAATCGCGGCGGGGGGCTCTTCGGCTCGGCCGATAAAACCGGCTCCATCGGGGTGGTCACCATCAATCTTCCCCGCATCGCTTACCTGAGCAAAACTGAAGAGGAGTTTTTCCTGCGGCTTCGCCGGGTGATGGGAATTGCCAGAACGGCCCTGGAAATCAAGCGAAAAGTGATCGAGCGGAACCTCAAAAACGGTCTCCTTCCCTATACCCGCCGGTATCTGGGAACCTTTCGCAATCACTTCTCCACCATCGGTCTTGTGGGTATGAACGAAGCCTGCCTCAATTTCCTGGGAGTTTCCATCGCCCATGAGCGGGGTAAAGCGTTCGCCATCCGGGTGCTACAATTCATGCGGGAGCGGTTGGCCGACTTCCAGGAAGAGACCGGAAACCTCTACAACCTGGAAGCCACCCCGGCCGAGGGAACCAGTTACCGCCTGGCAAAACACGACCGGAAGCGGTTCCCCGACATCATCACCGCTGGCGAGGAGGAACCGTTCTACACCAACAGCACTTACCTCCCGGTGAACTACACCGACGACCCCTTCGAAGCCCTGGAACACCAGAAAGACCTGCAGCCCCTCTACACCGGGGGCACCGTCTTCCACACCTTCCTTCCCGAGACACCCGATCCGGAGAGTGTCAAACTTTTTGTGAAGCGCGTTTTCGAGCATTATCCCATCCCCTACCTCACCATTACCCCCACCTTTTCGGTGTGCCCCAACCACGGGTACCTCTCGGGAAAGGTGATCTCCTGTCCGCACTGCGGAGAGGAAACCGAGGTGTACTCCCGGGTGGTGGGATACTACCGTCCGGTGGAGCGGTGGAACCGGGGGAAGCAGGAAGAATTCAAAAACCGGAAAGCTTATGTGCTACGGTGATTTCCATGATTTTTCGGGGATGGCACAGGGTGAGTTACATCGAATATCCGGGCAAAATTGCCACCGTGCTCTTCGTGGGAGGGTGCAATTTCCGCTGTCCCTTCTGCCATAACCCCGAACTGGTCGTAGAAAGCGAATCGCTTCCCCAAATCGCCGTGGAAGACGTTCTTGAGTATCTCGGCAGACGAAGAAATCTCCTCGATGCTCTGGTGATCACCGGGGGAGAGCCACTCCTCCAGAGAGAGCTCCCCTGGTTTGTCCGGAAAGTCAAAGAAATGGGGTATCTGGTGAAGGTGGATTCTAACGGAAGTTCATTCGAGGCCTTCACCGCCCTCCGAGAAGAAGTGGATCTTTGGGGCATCGATTACAAACTCCCTTTCGCAGAGTACCGGAAGGTGGGGGGAGCACAATGGGCCTATGCCACAGAGAAGGTGCTCCGGGAACTCCTGGCAAGCCCAAGCCGCCTTGAGGTCCGCACCACCATCTTCCCCCCCTTCCATTCCCTGGAGGTGCTCCTGGCGATGGCCGAAGAAATCCGGGAAGCGCACTCCTGGTGGTGGCAGAACTTTCGATCCCAAAAAACCCTTTCCCCCGAAGCGCAAGCGGTTCCACCCTATCCGCAGTCTCTTTTGACCGAATGGCAAAGGCTTATCAACGCCGAGCTGGGGAAAGAGCTGGTCAAACTTCGCCCCGCACAATAGCCACGCCGTTTGAAGTGCCCAGACGGTTGGCTCCGGCGGTGATCATCCGCAAAGCCACCTCCCGAGAATGGATTCCCCCGGCCGCTTTCACCCCCAGGGAGCTCCCCACCACTTCCCTCAAGAGGGCCACGTCCTCCACCGTAGCCCCGGAAGGACCAAAACCGGTAGCGGTCTTCACGAAGTGAGCGCCGGCAGCCTGGGCAATGAGACACCCGACGATCTTCTCTTCCTCGGTGAGGTAACCGGTTTCCAGAACCACCTTTACCGGGGCCGGTGACATTTCCTCCACCACCCCCTTGATGTCGGCGTAGACCAGCTTCCAGTCGCGGTCCTTGAGGGCTCCAATGTTCACCACCATATCTGCCTCCCGGGCCCCTTCCTGGAAGGCAAGGCGCGCTTCCCGAGCCTTTACCTCGGGTTTGGTCTGTCCCAGTGGAAAACCGATGGCCACCCCGGTGAGAACCCCACTTCCCTCCAAAAGCTTATTACAGAGCGCCACATAGTATGGATTGACGATCACCGAACAAAACTTCCAGGTCCTGGCTTCCTGGCACACCATCTCCAGGTCTTTCCGCTGCGCAAAAGGCTTCAAAAGCACGTGGTCGATCCGGGAAGCCAGAAAAGTTCGCAGTTCTTCTTCCCGAGTGGGAATGGTTTCAAAAGGAGTGAAACGCTCCCTCTTTTTCAGTTCCATTCCCAGAACCTCTTCAACCTGAGGTCGGAGTTCCAGAATCTTTTCTCGATGCACGGTACCTCCCCCTCATTCCAGATTGGCGTGACGGACCATCATGAGCCGGTAGACTTCTTCCCGCTCTTGCGCCACCAGTTCCAGAATACAGGCATCCAAAAAGAGACAGAGGGCATGTTCAAACCTGGTACCCCCACCCCGAGATTCAAGCTGCCGCGAAGGTCCCGCTTTTTCTGGAGAAAAAGTCACCACGAGATCCGCAAGCAAAGTAAGCGGTGCCTGCGGTTGCCCCACGATAGCGGCCACCTTTGCCCCCACCTCTTTCGCCTTTTCGGCAAAGAGGAGTACCGAAGCGGTCTTCCCCGAACCCGAACTGCAGAGGAAGAGATCCTGAGCTCCAATGGAGGGGCAGGTGACTTCCCCCACGATGTGCACCGTGTAGCCGAGATGCATCAAGCGCATAGCAAATCCCTTGAGAAAGAGAAAACTCCGCCCCCGTGCCCAGAAGAATATCCGCTTTCCCCGGTAGTCCCGAAGGAGAGTGAGAAAGGCCTGCACTTCCTCTTCGTGGAGGGTGGAAAGTAAATCCCGAGCTTCCCCAAGAACCGTTTCAAGGCTTTCGGTAAAACCCATGGAGAACCTCCCGAAAAAGTCGGAGTTCTTCTTCCGGTGTGGGCGAGGCCGTCACCGCCGACCCCACCACCACGATCTGCGGTTGCAAAAAGGAAAGCACCTCGGGGAGCAACTCCTTCCGCAAACCCCCGGCCACCATAAAGGCGAAGGGTTCGGCCAGAAAAGGAGAGGATTCCAGGAATGTTTTCCAGCTCTTCCCTTCCTGGGCCAGGTCAGAAGGAAGGTGCAGCACCACATAATCGGGATCGATGGCCCTCAGCTCCCGAATTTTCGAAGGCGAAGGGGTCTCCAGGTCAATGGTGTCAACCACGAGTTTCGCCTTTCCTCGTCTGCAGGCCTCCCTGGCTTCATGAAGCGTCTTCAAAGAGGCCCCGGCTAGAACCGACACCATGCTTGCGCCACCCTCAAGCACCATTTCCGTTTCGTAGCGTCCGGCATCCACAATTTTGGCATCCACAAAGACCGGCTTTCCTCCCCCCAGGTTTTTGATTTCGGAAACGATCTTGAGGCCATACCGGAGAAGGAGCGGGGTTCCCACTTCGATGATATCCACCATCCCAGAAAGACGCCCGGCCAGGTGGTGGGCTTCTTCTCGAGAAAGGGCATCCAGAGCAAGCTGTAAGAGCATCACCGAACCTCCTCTACTCTAAAAACCGCATCACCAGTCCACTCCACACCTTGGGGTAGAAATAGGTGGATTTCTGGGGCATCCGCTGGAGGCTGGTGACGGCTTTTTCCACCATTTCCATGGGGGTGGGACGCATCACAAACACCAACTGATACTGGTTCTCTTCCCGGGCGATCATAAAGACGTCCTTGGTGCCCCGCAGGTAATCGACGTACTCCCCTTTCCCCTGGGCTTCCTCATCGAGCCCCAGGATATCCTTCAGAACCAGTTCGTGGAGGATGGCAGTGTCGAGGTAACGGTTCACGTTCCCCACTCCCAGCTTCGCATCCATGATGGCAGGATCCTTCAGGGTAATGGCCCCCCACTTCTCTTCCTGCCGGTCATAGACGCCGATGGTATAGGGAGGTGCACTGCGCAGATACTCCTCCATAACCCGCTCGTTGGGGAAAAGATGGACCTCAAAGTAACGGGTAGCACGCTCGAAAAAGCCCTTTACCTCTTCGGGAGGCAAATTCTTCACCAGACGATGGGTGGGAAGGATGAGTAGCCCCGGGTTCTGGATACTCACCAGGGTCATCATGGTGTAATCTTCGGGAATCTCTTCCAGGGGGTCACCGAGTTGCTCCCGGACTTTTCGGCGGTAGGTGAGGCAGGTTTCATACCGGTGATGACCGTCGGCGATGATGATGGTCCGGGGATTCATGACCCTTTTAATCTTCTCGATTTTTTCCGGAGAGGCGAGCCGAAAAATCCGGTGCACCACTTCCCGGGAGTCCACGAATTCGAAGAGCCGGTTTTGGGGAACTTTGGCCTCCTCCAGGATTCCGTCCACCACGCCTTTGGGGTCGTGGTAGATGCCGAAAATCTGTTCCAGATTTGCCCGGGTAGCCTCCATGAGCTCCAGGCGGTCCAGAGAATACTTGGGCATGGTCTTCTCGTGGGGAAAAATGATCTTTCTTTCGAACTCCTCCAGGCGCACCAGGGTAATGAACCCGGTCCGCACTCTCACTTTCCCCCGATGGAGGTTGCGCAGCCGGAATTCCTGCTCGTAGACATAGAAACAGTTCTCGGTATCCCGGGTGATGATACCCTGCTTCACCCAGTCGGCCAGCTTTTCGGCGGCTCTCTGGTATCCACTTTCGGTCTTCCCCAGGATGATGTGCACGAAATTATACTCTTCCTGCATGAGTCTTTGCTTTTCTTTCTCCGAAATCACGTCATAGGGGGGTGCTACCAGGTTCCCGATACCCCGCTTCTGTGCAAAGTCCGGAGCATAAAAGTATCCCTGAAAAGGTTTCACCACTGCCATCGTCAAGCCTCCTGTTCTTCCACCTCAAAAATGAGCGATTCGAAAAAGTAATCCTGAAAATCCGGTCGGGCCGAAAGTTCAATATACCGGGAACGATGGGCCAGCTGTTCCGTTTTGTCCCGGAAACTCCTGGAAAGGAGCGCCCTTTTGGCCCCAAAAAGAGAAGCGTTTCCTACCGCTCGGGAAGGAATTGCCACGGGAATGAGGCCGATGCGTCTGGCACTTTCCGGATTGATGAAACTTCCGAAAGCACCCGCCAGAATAACTTCCTCAATATCGTTCTCCTCCAAACCTGCCTCCTTTAAAAGAATCTTTCTTCCGGCCTGGATGGCGGCCTTGGCCAGCTGCAACTGGGAAACATCCTCCTGGGTCAGCACCACCCGTGGTTCGTGACTCAGGACAAAAGCCCAGGAAGTATCCTTCACAAGGTGCGAAGCCCAGCGAGGGTCTTTTTCCCGGAATCTCCCCGTGGGCCCGATGAGTCCTTCCTTCAAGAGCCCTGCCAGGAGGTCGATCAGTCCGGTGCCGCAGATACCCCGGGGTGCCACGTCGCCAATAGTATACACCTTCACGGCACCATCTTCCATCTCCACCGCACTCACCGCTCCCAGGGTGGCCCTGGTTCCACAGGTAATCTGTGCTCCTTCAAACGCCGGTCCGGCTGCCGTCCCACAGCACCACACCACCCCGTGGGCAAGCAGCGCCATCTCCCCGTTGGTGCCGATGTCCACGTAGAGGATGGTCCGGTCCTGGAGATCGAGATCAAAGGCACTCACCCCACCCACCACATCTCCCCCCACGTAACCGGCCACCTGCGGGAAAAGGTATACCTGAGCCTCAGGATGCACGTTCAGATGAAGCGCTCGAGCATCCACCACCACCGCCCGGCGAAAAGTGGGAACATAGGGCGCTACCCCGATGGTGAGGGGTGAAACCCCGAGAAACAGGTGCTCCATAATGGTGTTTCCGGCCACCGTGACTGCAAAAACCCTCCCCTCTTCCACCCCGGCCCGTTCACAGACCTCGTGGAGCAGCTCGTTCATGGTCTCCACCACCAGGGCCTGGAGCTTTTCCAGGTTTTCCGGACGGTCCTGGATGGCCCGGAGTCGGGAAATGACGTCGGCACCCATTTGCACCTGCCGGTTGAGGGCCCCGGCTCTTCCCAGAGACACCCCGCGCTCCAGATCCAAAAGTTCACAGGCCACCGTGGTGGTCCCGACATCGAAGGCTATTCCCAGAAAGGCGTCTTTCCTCGACGGCTCTACCCACCGGACCATCTGCCCATCGCCCACCACATCGAGTTCCACCCCGAAATCGGGGCCCACAAGACGCGACAGTTCTACCAGCGCGGCGCGATTCCAAAAAGCGAGCCCCTCCACCATCTCCTGCAGGGAAGAGACTTCCGAGAGAGCGGGCTTCTCCACCCGCAACCGGACACGGTGCACCGGAAGCTCCTCTACCCGGACTTCCCGGGTTTCGGTGAGGATCAGAGAAGGTCCGGAGAGGGAGTGGCGAACCTCACACTCCAGGTCTCCCAGAACTACCGTCTGACAGGCCAGGCGAAACCCTTCCTGTAACCGTGTCCCCAGGTGTTTTTCCTCTAAAGAGCTGGGACGAGAAACCTTACCTCCGGTTACCCGCACTAGACACTTTCCACAGGAACCCATACCCCCGCAGTAGGAATCAATGGCGATCCCTTCTCGCTGCAGGACCTCAAGGAGCGTCTCCCCCTGGCGCGCTTCCACGATTCTACCAAGGTCTTGCACCATCACCCGAAACATCGCGCTCTCCTATCTCGTGCAATCCCGGGAAAAAACATAAAAAATCACCCTTTACGTCAATGACTCCGGAACGGGAAGGCGAAAATCTCACCTACGGTTTGAGCACCACCCGGATGGATTCTTCACCTTTTTCGGCAATTTCCATGGCTTTCTTGAATTCCGTCAAAGGAAACTCATGGGTGATGAGCTCATCGGCTTTTACCAGGCCGGTATGCAAAAACCGGATGGCTTCAGGATAGGTCCAGGGGCTGAGGTGGGCTCCCCGGATATCGAGTTCCTTCACGTCCCCGATGATACTCCAGTCCACCGAGGTAGGCTGGTTGAAAACACTGAACTCCACGTAACGACCCAGACGGCGAATCATCTGCAATCCCTGAATGACACCCTGAGGATGGCCACTGGCGTGGATATACACATCACATCCGTAGCCGTCGGTGAGCTTCTTCACCTCCGCAATGGCATCCACCGTTCGGGGATTGAGCACCACATCCGCCCCCAGCTTTTTGGCCAGAGCCAGGCGCTTTTCGATCACGTCCACCGCGATGAGCACCCTGGGGTTCTGCAGCCGGGCCACCTGGAGCATTCCCAGACCAATTGCCCCCATTCCGGCAATCACCACCACATCCCGGAACCGGATTTCCGCCCGCTCCACCGCATGGATGGCGCACCCCAGCGGTTCCACGTACGGTGCCACCCGCAGGGGAAATCCTTCGGGGAGCTTGTGGTTCACGGCATTGGCCGGAAATTTCATGTATTCGGCAAAGGCTCCATCGGCCTCTCCTTTTTTGAACCCGTAGATGTAGTGCCGTTCACACATCCAGTAATCCCCTTCCACACAGAAACGGCACACCCCGCAGGGAATGATCTGTTCGGAGACCACCCAGTCTCCCAGGGAAAACCCGTACTTCTCCTTTGCGCCTTCTCCCAGAGCTACCACCTGGCCGTAGAATTCGTGCCCCGGAATGACCGGCGTCTTCACATAGGCGGGATGCCCTTCGCCTCCCCAGATGCGGGGTGCCCCATGGAAAGTCTTGAGGTCTCCGGCACAGATCCCACATCCCCCCACTTTCACCAGGACCTCTCCCGGACCGATGTCCGGAACATCCACTTCCTCCAGGCGAAAGTCCGAGGGAGCATAATTGACCACCGCTTTCATTTTTCGGGGAAGATTGGCCACTTTTTCGATACTCACCGTAAGCACACCTCCAGAACCGTTTTCTTTCATTGTATCACCTTTCCGGAAAAAAGGGGTATAATACCGGATAGACCATGGCCAAGTACTTTGTGGGAACCTGTTCCTGGACCGATAAAACGCTTTTGACCGAGGGAAACTTTTACCCCGCTGCGGTCAAGAATGCCGCCGAGCGCCTGCGCTTCTATGCCGCCCACTTCAACACCGTGGAAGTTGACTCCAGCTTCTACGCCTTCCCCTCCGAGCGTAACGCTTTGCTGTGGAACGAGCGCACTCCGCCCGATTTCTGCTTCAATCTGAAGGCTTTTTCACTTCTTACCTTTCACAATACCGCCTTGCGAAATATACCCTCCTTCCTTGTCCCGGAGCTTCCCCAAAACGTGCGTGAGAAAGAAATCCTGAACGCCAGAGACCTTCCCAAAGAGTTCCTCTCCCTTGCTTTAGAGGCCTTCCTCCGTTCCACCCTTCCCCTTCAGAAAGCCCAGAAACTGGGTTACATTCTCTTCCAGTTTCCCCCCTGGTTTACGGAAGGGGAAGAGGCTACAAATTACCTTTTGTGGCTGCGAGAACGCACCGAAGGATTCCCGGTGGCCATCGAATTCCGCCATCGCAGCTTCTTCCAGGATAATACCCGGGAAAAAACCCTGAAGACCCTGCACAGGCTCCATTTCACCTACGTGTGCGTCGATGAACCCCAGCTCCCCTGGACGGTTCCACCGGTGGTGGCCCGGACCACCCCTTGCATGGTAGTCCGTTTCCACGGCAGAAACGTCGCTTCCTGGAAGGATAAAAACACTTCCCTAGGGGAGAAATTCGATTACCTCTACGAAGAGAAAGAGCTACAGAAATGGCTGGAGGTCCTGATTCCGAAGGCCCGAGAGGCCGAAAAAGTCTTCCTCATGTTCAACAACTGCTTTCGGGACTATGCGGTCCGGAACGCCCGGATGATGCAACGCCTCCTTTTCGATGAGGACCACCCGGAAGGGGCAGGGAATTCCCCGCAGAAGCACTGAGGGAGCGCAGTGCTCTCCCAGGAAAAAAAGATGGGAAGGACAGCGGCAATCCGAAGACCCAAAACCGAAGACCGCATCCTCCACCAGAGGATGCCGGCGCAGGAAATCGGCCAGGAAACATTCTGCATCGCTTTCCAGTAACACCACCCAGGTTATTCTCCCCTTCTGTAGGAGAAAGTCGATGTGCCAGTGTTTCCGTTTCTTCTGCCGCAGGTGGCGTCGGAGCCGCGCCACCACATTCCGTTTGGCCCTCCCCACATAGCAGTAAAACCCGCGACGGAAAAGTATCGTCCCTTTCTTGCCCACTTCGATGGGAGTATCTTCTTCTAACCGGATAAAAAGAAAGTAACAGGCCACTTCTTCCTCCCCGAAATATGATACCATAGAGACACCACGCAGGAAGGAGGGATAACCGTGCAAGGGAAAAGGGTCATCGTCACCGGTGGCGCCCAGGGGATTGGGAAAGCGGTGAGCCGGGCCTTCCTGAAACGGGGAGCGCTGGTTTCACCCTGGGATGTCGACCGGGAAGCCCTGGAAGAACTGGAAAGCGAGTGGAGTGATTACCGGGAACACCTCTTCCCCCTCCAGGTGGACGTAGGCCTGGAAGAACCGGTGGCTCGAGGCGCAGAAGAAATCGCCCGGCGATGGTCAGGGGTGGATATCCTCATCAACAACGCCGGGGTGTTCCTGCAGAAACCCCTTGAGATGCTCACCCTGGCCGAATGGGACCGGGTCCTGGCGGTGGACCTGCGGAGCATCTTCCTCATGGTCCGGGCATTTTCCCCGCTTTTTTCCGAAAATGCCGCCATCATCAATATCGCCTCTACCCGGGCCCTCATGTCCGAGCCTCATACCGAAGCGTATTCGGCCGCCAAAGGAGGGGTGTTGTCTCTGACCCATGCACTGGCAATTTCTCTGGCACCCCGCAAAATCCGGGTGAACACCATCAGCCCGGGGTGGATCGAGGTCTCCGGCTGGAAGAAAAAGTCCCTGCGCCGGGAACCGGAACTGCGGCCCATCGATCACCTGCAGCACCCTGCCGGGAGGGTGGGTAGGCCCGAAGATATTGCCGCAGCGTGTCTATTCTTGGCCTCTGAAGAAGCCGGTTTCATCACCGGAGCGAACCTGGTGGTCGACGGCGGGATGACGGTCAAAATGATCTATGCGGAATAAGGAAGCTACGTTCAGGGTATATGCTTACCAAAGAGGTGAGAACATGGAGCTCATCGATGTTTCTCTGGACATTTCCAATGAAACCCCCACCTATCGGGGCAGAAAAGAGAAAAAACCCCGCATTACGGTGGTGCGTACGCTCACAGAAGGAGCCCACGAGATGCGCCTGGACATTGAAACCCACACCGCTACCCATGTGGATGCTCCCCTCCATATGCTTCCGGAGGCCACTTCCATCGACCGGATTCCCCTCCAGAGCTTTGCAGGGTTTGGGTATCTCGCGGATTTACGGGGAATTCCGGTGGTCACCGAAAAAGACCTCCGCCCTTTCGATGCCTTCCTCCAAAAAGATACCTTCTTTCTCATGAAAACCGATAACTCTTTTCAGGACCTCAACCGGGAAGATTTCGTCTATCTCGACCGTTCCGGAGCACAGTTCCTGGCCGAGCGGAGCATCAAAGGAGTGGGCATCGACGCTCTGGGAATCGAGCGCAACCAGCCGGATCACCCTACCCATCGGATTCTCCTCTCCCGGGGAATCGTCATCGTTGAAGGACTTTACCTGCGGGAAGTCGACCCGGGATGGTACTACTTCATGGCTTTCCCCATCAAGGTGAAATCAGGGGACGGTGCCCCTGCCCGGGCGGTCCTTGTGCGTCTTGGATCATGAAGACTTTGGTCTTCTTCGGCGCCACCGGTCATCTTTTCAGTCGTAAGATTTTTCCCGCCCTGGCCTCCCTCAAAGAGGAGCTCCAGGACTTTTCCATCGTCACGGTGGGAAGACGTTTTGCCACCCAGAGCGAATACCAGCGCTTTCTCGGTGCTTTCCACCCCAACCCCGAAGCGATCTTTTCGAAGATGACTTACTGTCGGGGCGATGCCCGGGACCAGGATCTCCTGGCACAGCTTGCGCCACGCCTCAAAGGCGATGCGGTGTTCTTCTACCTGGCCACCCTCCCTTCGGTGTACCCGGTGATCCTCGAACATCTCCACACCTGGCACCGGGATAATCCTGAGGTTCCCATCTCCATCGCCCTGGAAAAACCCTTCGGGCACGACGAAGCGAGTTTCCTGGAGTTAGAGAAGAACCTGCGCCAGGTTTTCGCCGAAGAGAACATCTTCTACGTGGACCACTACCTGGGAAAATCTACGGTTTTGAGCCTCATCATCCTCAAAGCGGAAAACCGTTTCATGGAAAAGCTGCTCTCTCGGGAGTACCTCAGGGAAGTGCGTATCGCCGTCTGCGAAGAAGAGGGGGTGGAGGAACGGGGTGCGTTCTATGAAGAGACCGGAGCCATCAAGGACATCCTCCAGAATCACCTCCTGCAGCTTCTGACACTGCTTGCCATCGACATCCCGCCCCTCTGTGAAGAGGACAAAAGGGAATGCCAGCACTTCCAGGAAGAGGTGGCCCAGGCCAAATCCCGGCTTCTTCAAGAGGTTCGCCTTCCCGAACCCGCCGAAATCCTGCTCGGTCAGTATGAGGGTTACCGGGAAGAGGTGCGGAACCCCCATTCGGTAACCGAAACCTTAATTCGCCTTCCGCTTTTCATCGAAAATCCCCGCTGGCATGGGGTTCCCTTTCGCCTTCTCACCGGCAAGAAGATGGCCGAAAAACGTTCCTTCGTGGAAGCCATCTTCCACTCTGTAACCCCTTTACCCAACCGCCTGCGCATCGAAATTCAGCCCGAAGAGCGGATCGATCTCTTCGTGAACGTCAAGACCCCCGGGATGGATCTTTCTTCAGCCATGGTGCAGCTCAATTTCAGCTACTTCGGGACCTTCGGCGCCAAAAGTCCTGAGGCCTACCAGAAAATCCTCCATGATTTCCTGCACCACGACCGCACCCTCTTTCCCGATTCTTCCTTTATCCGCCACTCCTGGAGAATCATCGACCAGCTGCTCCGGAAAATCCGGGAAAGTCAGCTGACTCCCTTTTCCTATCCTCCCCACACCTTAAAAGCAGAAGCCCTCTTCACGGGGAACTTAAACGAAAGGAACCTTGAATGATGTGGTAGAACTCCGGATTCTCGAAATCGATGTCGCTGGAGAAACCCTGGCATTCGATGGTATTGCCGTTAAAGAATACTCGAGTGGTGCTTTGTGATTCCAGCTTTTTCAGCCGCTCCCGATAGAGGAGTTCTTCGGTGAGAATCCGGTCTCCGTCTCTGGAGACCACTTCCACCTCGTCCCAGAAACGAAAGGTTTTCCGCTGGAGATCGATTTCGGCCGAACCGGCCTTCAGGGTGGAGCGGACCATACCTTCCCGGTCGTAGACCTCAAGTTCCACTTCTCGTGCCAAGGCCAGGTTCCCCTGTTTATCAAGCCTCAACTCCGCAGCCCGCAAAAGCCAGCTCAATTTTCCCTCCTCCCACCCCCGGATTTCTACCTTTTTCCCCAGAACCGGAAGGGGAGTGGGTGAAGAGGTTTCTTCCTGAGCCAGAAGGTCACCGAAAAAAAGAAGAAAAAAGAAGAAAAAGACGGGGAGCAGCCTCCCCGTCCTCCTATTCCTCCAGTTCATACGGCCAGCACTGGATTCCCCCGTCCATCACCTTGACGTTCTGAAACCCGGCATGCCGCAGAATCAAAGATGCTTCATATCCTCGTAGACTCACCGCACAGAAGGTGATGATCTCCTTATCTCTGGGAAGTTCCTCCAACTTCCCAGGAAGCACCCCCAGGGGGATGAGGGTACTGCCGGGGATGCGTTTGCGCTGATACTCTTTGGGGGTGCGGACATCGAGGAGCACAAAGTCCTCGCCTCTTTTGCGCTTCCTCTCCACCTCATGGGGTGAAATCCCCACCATCCTTCCCTCCAGCTTGTTGCGCAGCACATTGGCCGCCACGCAGAGGTTATCGATGGCCGAAGCATAGGGTGGCGCGTAAGGGAGATCGATGCTGGAAAGCTCCTCCACCGTGCCTCCATAGTAGAGGGCCGTGGCCACCGCATAGATGGTCTTGGTTACCTCTCCTGAGCCCACCACCTGGGCACCCAGAAGCTTCCCGCTCCGTTTATCGGCGATGAGTTTGGTAATTATGCTTTTGGCCCCCGGAAAGTAATGGGCCCGGTCGGGGGCAGGGACCAGAGCATACTCCACCTCATGCCCCAGGTCTCTGGCCTGCCGCACGGTAAGCCCGGTCCGGGCGATGGTATAATCAAAGAGCTTAAAGATCACCGAATTGAGCCCGCCCCGGAAGACCTCACTACCTCCGGCGATATTGATGGCTGCCACCCGCCCCTCCTTATTGGCCAGTGAACCCATGGGCATGTAGGCTGCCTTTCCGCAGACCAGGTTCTCCACCTCCACACAATCACCCACCGCAAAGATGTAGGGGTCAGAAGTGCGCATGAACATGTCCACCTTGATGCCACCGGTTTCCCCGATCTCCAAACCTGCCCTCTGAGCGAGATCCGAGTTGGGCTTGAAACCCGTGGCCACCACCACAAGATCCGTTTCGTAAGTCCCCTTATCGGTAACGACCCTCTTCACCACCCCATCCTGGGCCTCCAGTCGCTCCACCCGCTCGCCCACCCGGACGCTCACCCCCCGGGACTGGCAGTAGCGCCGCACCAGAATCCCCATATCCTCATCCAGAATGGGCAAAATCTCGGGCAAAACCTCGATAATGGTCACCTCCAGACCGTTATTAACCAGGCTCTCGGTCATCTCCATTCCGATGAGGCCTCCTCCGATAATCACTGCCTTGCGGGCTAACTTCTCGGTGATGGTCCAGCGGATGGCCTCGGCGTCCTCAATCCCATGGAGGGTATAGACGTGCCCCAGGTCCCTGGCACTCACCTCACCTCCCTGGTCCAGGTCAATGGCCTTGAGGGGTGGGAAAGAGACCTTGGCGCCGGTGGCCAGAACCAGGTAGTCATAGGGCAGGGTAAAGACCTCCCCGGTAGAAACGTTGCGGGCTTCCACGGTTTTGGTGGTCCGATTTATCCTGAGCACCTCGGTGCGGTTATAGACTTTGATATTCTTGGACTGCTCGAAAAACTCCGGATCCCGCAGAACTCCCACCGGTGTCTCCATCAATTCCCGATATTCCTTGATTTCCCCTCCTAAATAGTAGGGCAACCCACAGCCCGCATAGGAGAGAAATTCTCCCCGCTCCAGAATGGTGATTTCTGCCTCCCGGTCTAACCGCCGGAGTTTCGCCGCCACCTTCGGTCCTGCAGCCACACCACCGACGATAACCACCCTTTTGGCCATGGCGCAAACCTCCTTCTACCGTCCCCGCAGGGACCGGACATCGTTGTAGATACTCCCGATGCAGAAGAGTGTTACTCCCAGAACCACGATCCCGAATCCACCCACAATGCCACCGATACCGCCCATCCAGGCTAACCCTCCGATGAAGGGTGAAGAGGGAGGGATTTGCTCCCCCGGCGAGGGCAAGGTAAACGGCTGACTCAGGGTACCGAACAAACTTCCCATCCCGATTATGGAAAGAACGATAAAGAGAGCCCCGAAAACGAGTACCACAATTCCCACCACTTTCAAAAAAGTTCCCATCCATCACCCCTCCAGAGATTTTTTATCATTCTACCACCAAAGTCCCCCGAAGACCACTCACTTGACAAATCCTTCCGGAAAAACTATTTTTGGTTCATGTGGCAAACGTATCGCGTGGGAACCCAGAATTACCTGTACCATCCATCCCGGATGATGCTTGTGGATTGCGGTCCGGGAAAAGACCAGGCCAGGAAGTTGAAACGGGCGGCGGGAGAAATACGGGCCATCCTTCTCACCCATGCCCATGCCGACCACTACGGTGGTATGCCGTATCTTCTCAGTGTCTTCCCCCAACTCACCATTCTTGTGGATCCACGGGAAATTCCATTCCTGCGCGACCCGGTGCTCGAGCCGGCGCTCCTTTTTGGGGGGTTACCTCCCCAGGCGCTCTCCGGCCCCTTTCTTCTGGGCCCCGGCAACCTCCCCTTTCAGGAACTCCACCCGGCCCTTTTTCCGGAAATCGAGTTTCTCCACCTTCCCGGACACACCCCAGGGCTTCTCGGTATCGCCATGGATGAAACCCTTTTCACCTCCGATGCGCTCTTTGGTCTTGAAATCGTGGAGAAATACCCCATCCTCTACCACTTTAACCCCGAAGAAGCGCTCCAAACCCTCCGCAGTCTCCCCGAGCGCTTCACCACCTTCCTTCCCGCCCATGGAAGCCAGGGAGGAAAGGAGCTCCTCCAGGTAAATATAAACGCTCTGGAGCGGGTCTTCGAAATCCTCACCGACACCGTAAGCCAGAGAACCGTTCCCCTGGAAACCCTCCTCAGAAATACCATGGCATCGCTTTCTCCGGTGAAAACCCTGGACCACTATTTCCTGAATCGTTCCGCCCTTCTCGGGTATGTGAGCGCTCTGGAAAGAAGAGGAGCTATAACCCTTGAACTCCGGGACGGAGAAATCCTGGTTTACCGTTCATAGCTCTGAAGTGCAACGCTTCTGGTTCTCAAAGCATTTGTTTTTTTCCATCGCGGAACGGACCCGTGGTATGGTATAATACCAACACCATGGAAAGATTTCTCCACCGCATACCCAAAATCGGTATATCTTTTCTGGTTCTCACCCTCATGGTAACCTGGTTTGTTGCCCGAGCCTCTCCCCAGGCAGAGCGCCTCCGGGTGGTTCTCGATGTTGACTATCCCCCCTTTACCCATATCGATGAGAAAGGGAATTTCGTGGGAATATCGGTGGATTTCTGGAAGCGTTTCGAAGAAAAAACCGGCGTCCAGGTGGCGCTGGTGCCTATGGAATGGAACATGGCTCACCGGGTGATGCTCCGGAAAGAAGCCGAAGTCATCGACACCATCTTCTATACCCCCGAAAGAGACCAATACCTCGACTACACAAGACCCCTCTTCCCCATTACTTCGAGCATCTATTACCACAAAAATCTTTCCGTTACTTCTTTCCAGGATCTCACACCGCATATCGTGGGTGTGAAGGAAAAAGATGCTCTGGTGGATATTGCCCTCCGCGAGAACCCTTCCATCCATTGCCGATTTTACAAAAACTACGCCGATATCGTAGACGCTGCTAAAAGGGGGGAAATTCAGGTCTTCCTCATGGACGACCCTCCGGCGAACTACCATCTGGTGAGGGCGGGGTTGCTGTACGAGTTTTCCCGGGTTCCCATTCCAGTGTCCAATTTTCTGTATCTTGCGACCTGGGAAGGGAACCAGAAAGTCCTCACCATCCTCAACGAAGGCCTAGATCGCTTCACTGAAGACGAACTTCGCGCTCTTGTCAGGCGGTACCTGGTCGAAGTGGAACAACTTCCTCCCTGGCTCTGGAAAGCGGTGGCCCTCTCGGTGGCCGCTTTTCTCCTCCTCTTTTTGATCCTTTTTTTCTTTAACCGGTTCCTCAAGAAGAAAGTGACTCAGGCCACCCGTGAACTCACCCTGAAAACCCGGGAACGGGAAGAAGCCGAGCAAAAGCTCTTCAAAACCATCGAAGTTTTTTCTGACCTACCTTTCCTGGAAATGAGGGAGGAAGAATTCCTCTCCCGCATTCTGGATCTGGCTCTGGAAGTGATCCCCAAGGCACGATATGGGAGCGTGCTCCTCATCAAGGATGACAAAGGGAAACTCATCACCGTGCGAGGACATGATGCGAAACTTGCCGGTTTTACCTTTGAACAAAAAGATCTCCTGACCATTGAGGAAACCCAGGTTCGAAAAGATATTCTTGACCCCCACCGGTATTTTACTTCCCGGAAAAATTACCAGCAACTTCTTGCCCTGAGTAAGCCTGTTGCCGAAAGCCTTGTCATGCCCCTTTACTGGGAAGGGAAACTCTTCGGTCAACTCAACGTCGATATTCCCCAGGAATCGGAAGAACGATTTACCGAGACCGATGTCGAAACCATGAATAATTTTGCCCGTATCTGCGAAGCTTTCCACGCTCTACGGGTGTACGCCAAAAAAGAGGAAGTGTTTCTGGAAAAACTTCTCACCGTACTTATGAAAGCCCTGGAATATCACGACCGGTATACCCGGGGTCACTCCGAGACCTCGGCCTTCTACGCTCTTCAAATCGCCCACCGACTTCATCTTGGTCCCGAAGCGACCAAAAAACTCTACTGGGCTACCTTCATCCACGACGTGGGAAAAATCTTTATTCCCCAGGAAATCCTGAGTAAACCGGACAAGTTGAGCGAGGAAGAGTACCGCCTCATCAAGCTCCATCCCTTAAAGAGCGAAGAGCTCATCCGGGGTGTCGAAGGCCTGGAGGATATCGCCACCATCATCCGCCACCACCACGAACGCTGGGATGGAACAGGGTACCCCGATGGGCTCCGGGGAGAAGAAATACCCCTTCCGTCACGGATTATCGCCGTGGTCGATGCTTTTGAAGCGATGACCAGTGATAGACCTTATCGAAGGGCGCTCGGTATCGATGAAGCGATTACCGAACTCCGCCGCGCTGGTGGGACGCAGTTTGACCCGGTCATCGCCAAAATCATGGCCACCATCCTGGAAGAAGAACTCGAAAAGAGCAGGAAGTAGCACAACCCCAAAATGCTCAGTGGCGCGAGGCATTCCTTTTCGGTAAATACTTCCAGGCCATCCACCAGAGGAAAACAGAAAGAGGCGGTGTGGCGAGCTGCACCATGGTCAGAAAACCTATCCCCAGAAAAGAATTCCTGTAGAGAGGCACCACCAGGGGCATTTCCCGGAGGGTTTCTTCCACCCCGGCGCGAAATATCTGGTGGTAGAAGACGAAAGACCAGAAACGATACCCATCGGGAAGCGCCCTTCCCTCCAGGAAGAAGTGACGGAGAAGGAGTAACATGCTAAAGAGAGCGGCAATAAGCTGAACCGGCCAGCGCCCAAACGTGAAACCGGTCATCCGGCCCACGTTCTCCACGTTGAGGATATTCGCCAGGCGAATGAGGGTATATCCCAGGGCAATTCCGGGAACGGCGAGATCGGCTACGGCGTGGAAATCGATATGCGCTCGAAAGCGGAGGTAGAAAAACGCGGCCAGCACCCCGCCCACTAACCCCCCATGCCAGGCCAATCCTCCCTCATAGACTTTGAGAATGCGCAGAGGCTCTTCCCAAAACCAGGAAGGAAAGTTTGCCGCTACAAAGAGAAGCCTTGCCCCCACCAGCCCAAAGGTAATCACCAGTAACACCATGGTGCTCAGGTGCTCTTCAGAGAAACCCCGCTTTTTCCCCTTCCGCAAGAGGTAAAAAGCCCCCACCAGGATGGCCAGAGCCATAAAGAGGCCGTAAAAACGGACCGAAAGCGACCCAAGCGTGAAAATAACCGGACTCATCGGAAAACCTCCCTTTGATATGGTATGATATTGTAGAAAGAGTACGCACCATCCAAGGAGGGGTACACCATGTCCAAACTCGTCAAGGAGTTTCGAGATTTCATCAGTCGGGGAAACGTCATCGACCTGGCGGTAGGTTTCATTATCGGCAGCGCCTTCAGCACCATCGTGAAGTCCCTGGTTTCCGACATCATCATGCCCCCTATAGGACTGGCATTGGGAAAGGTCGATTTCTCGAACCTTTTTCTGGTGCTCAAAGAAGGCGACCGGCCCGGTCCCTATTACACTATTGTCGCTGCCCAGGAAGCCGGTGCCGTCACCCTCAACTACGGGCTTTTCATCAACAGTATCGTGACGTTCCTCATCATCGCGGTAGCGCTGTTTTTTTCTGGTGCGAATCGTAAACAGAATGCGACGGGAGAAAGAGACTCCTCCCCCGCTACCGACTACCAAAGAATGCCCCTTCTGCTTTACCCTCATTCCCATCAGGGCTACCCGCTGCCCGAATTGCACTTCGGAGCTTCCTCGATAAAGGAGGCCGAGGTTATTCTTGCAACTCACCCACCACGGGAAACCGCGCCAGGAGCTCCTCCCCATGGGGTGCTTCCTGCATTGCTTCGGTTAAATCTTCCCCGGCCTGATGGAGAACCTGATGCTTTCCGCCACGCCAGAGAAAACTTTCCGACACATCGTACACCTTTCCCCGGAAGGCTACATAGGCCGGGCGTCCTTCCCTCCCATCAAATTTCTGTAATTCCTCTCTGGTAAACGTCCGCATGTCGTTTCGCAAAAGGGGGGCCACACGCCCCCCTCTACAGTTATTTCAGAAACTTGGACACAAAAGGCGAAGTCTCACCCCGGCGCATGAAGTGTCCGGAAGGGCCTTCACCCAAAAATTCCGAGAACCAGGACTCATGCTCAATCTCCTCATTCAATATGGCAAGCGCCAAATCGTAGGTCCGATGGTCTTTCCCGGCGGTGAGGTTGCAGATATAGGTGTACTGACGAACTGCACACCGCTCTGCTTCCACTAGGACCTTCAAAATATCTTCCACCGTTTCAATCTTTGCCGGTAAATAGGCCGGGGGACAACCGGAGACATCATGGAAGTCCTTCATGTCTTTGGGGAGCGCTCCGCCCAGCTCATAGATCCGGGGCACCAGGGCTTCAAAGTGATTCCGATCTTCAATCCGGGCCACTTCGGCAATCTCTTTAATACCTTCACCTTCAAGGCCGATCAGGTTACAGCGTAATATGGTATAGTAATAATAGGTGGTTAACTCCGCAGAAGCATTTTTCACCAGAAGTTCCACCAGTTGATCCACGTTGATTCCGGCCTTTT